>Ga0207055_1158_pt1 | contig 14254 bp, 12 predicted proteins | sample Alteio_BWMinCont_57_FD_153293 | JGI IMG/M metagenome (GOLD analysis project Ga0207055, IMG submission 153293) | Enriched cells from forest soil in Barre Woods Harvard Forest LTER site, Petersham, Massachusetts, United States -... | ecosystem: Environmental > Terrestrial > Soil > Temperate forest >...
TGGCCCGTAGTTTAACCGCCAAATCTTCTTTTCCCACCCAGACGTGCACCGGGCGGGGCATACCCTGGCCATAATATCGGTGGGCGCGAGAGGGTATGAATTCACGAATCCTCTAAGTCTTGGTTATTCCATATTCCATAGATTTGACCCGTGCCGTTTGTCGCGACAGCCAACAACACCCTATATGTCATTCACTTAAGAACATACACACGTTGGCAAGACGCGTGCCCAGGTTTCACAAGCACTCCGCGTACGCGTCTTGTAGATCTGTGATCGGCAGTCATTCGGCGACACTTTCTAGGAACGTTATGAAGTGTTTTGTTGAGTGCTGTTGCCCGCCTCCGAGTCTAGCGTCTCTTTGCCCAATCACACAATTGAGGAGGATGTATGAGACTTGAGTCTGTAATCAGGCTGCTTGCGTTGCTGACCGTAGCATCTCTGATCCTTACTGGAGCGTCTATCGCCCAAAACATTGTGACCGGCGGTATATCCGGCACAGTCACGGATCCGACCGGCGCGGTAGTACCGAATGCCAGAATCACGCTGAGAAGCAGAAGCACCGGTGAAACCCAGGTCACTAATACAGGTTCGTCCGGCCTGTACAACTTCCCGCTGCTGAAGCCAGGCCCGTACACCGTCAGCACCTCTCAGTCAGGGTTTAGAAGCGTCAGTGAGAGTGTCGACGTGCAACTGGGCCAGATCATTTCCGTCAACATCAGACTCTCAGTTGGCAACGCATCCGAGACCATCGAAGTCACCGCGTCGGCTCCGCTGTTGCAGACGGAAGACGCCAACATCTCGACCACCTATACCTCCGCGCTGATTGAGAACTTGCCCAACCCAGGTGGAGACATTACAAGTTACGCCCAGACTGCCCCTGGAGTTCAGATGAACACAGGAGCGGGATTCGGTTATGGCAATTTCAGTGCTTTCGGGCTGCCAGCTACGTCGAACCTGTTCACCTTGAACGGAAACGACGAAAACGACCCTTTTCTAAATCTGAACAACTCTGGATCCAGCAACCTGCTGCTTGGGCAAAACGAAGTGCAGGAAGTGGCTGTCGTGAGCAACGGCTATACCGCCCAATACGGCCGCCAAGCTGGCGTGCAAGTGGATTACACAACCAAGTCAGGCAGCAATGCCTTCCATGGTATCGCCGAATACTGGTGGAATGGCAGCTTGTTTAATGCGAATGACTGGTTTCTGAAGCAGGCTGAGACCGTGAACGCGGGTACTCCGGGCGCCCTACCCAACCGTCCGCCTTTTGCCGTCGCGAACCAGTGGGCGGCTTCAATCGGTGGACCCATAGTAAAGAATAAGCTGTTCTTCTATGTGGACCAAGAGGGACTGCGCTATGCGCTGCCCAGCACACAAAGTATTTACTTGCCGACTCCAAGTTTCAGTGCTGCGATCCTTGCTAACATTGCCGCCCATCAGCCTGCGGAATCGGCATACTACACAAGCCTGATGAATCTGTATAAGGGTTCTCCAGTGTTCAGCCAGGCAAGTCCGGCGACATTCGATAAATATGGTGGCTGCGGCCTCGGATTCACTGCGATAGCAGGCTTCGGCCCGGCAAACCCGTGTACCATGCTGGCTTCTGCCTCCGGCGTGAACCACAACAAGGAATGGTTGCTGACCGAGCGCGTCGATTACAACATCTCTACCAATGACAGGCTCTTTGGCCGTTTCAAGGCGGATCATGGTTCACAACCCACATCCACTGACCTGATCAATCCTAAAGTGTTCAGCACACAAAGTATCCAGCCTGAATACGAGGGGCAGATCAACGAAACTCACATTTTCTCTCCGAGGGTTGTCAACAACTTCATCGTCTCAGGTCTCTGGTACTCCGCAGTTTTCCTGCCCGATAGCGGGCAGTCTGCGGTGATATCCGCTCTTGGATATAGCACGTTGCAAGTGAATGGCGGAGCTCTCCTGTCGGACTTGGGCGGCACGTTTACTCCCGATTACTTCTTTCCTCAGGGCCGCAACTCGACCATGGGTCAGGTCACGGATGATCTTTCAATCACTCGCGGATCCCACACCTTCAAAATAGGACTGAACTTCCGGCGCGACTACATTACCGACAAAGACGCGCAGGGCAATACTGGCGGCTTCGTCCAGTTCGGGACTTTGAATGACTTCGTCAACGGTGTGGTCGCGAGCGGCACCGGTGGCAGTCTGCAGCAAAACTTTACCGTGAATGGCGACGTGAGAATCGCCTTTTACAGCCTGGGTCTGTACTTCCAGGACGAGTACCGCGTGACTCCCAATCTGAAGCTGACCCTGGCGCTTCGTGGTGATCGCAACTCCAACGCAACTTGCGCCACCAATTGCTTCTCTCGTTTGAACACTCCGTTTTCAGGTTTAACCCATGACGTGAACACGCCGTACAACGCGATCATCACCACCGGATTAAGCAGTGCCTTCCCGAACATTGAGAAGATTGCCATGCAGCCTCGCGTCGGCTTTGCCTGGAGTCCGCTGGGCCACTCGAGCACCGTGCTGCGCGGCGGAATTGGCGTGTTCTCGGATCTATATCAAGGCATTCTCATGGACGCTCTGATCGGAAACTCACCCCTGACAAACGGCTTTACCGTAAGCCCTAAAGCTGCTACGCCGGTGGCGCCGGCGCTAGCCACTAGCGTGGCCGCGCTTGCCGCGAACTCGAACGCATCCTTCCTCAGCGCGTTCAAAAGCGGGGGGACTCTTGCCTCGATTTCTGCGAGCAACCCGTTCTTCTCACCGCCAGGCTATTTCTCGGTAGCCAACCAGATCAACAACCCCAAGTATCTGGAGTGGAATTTCGAGATCCAGGAAGCCATTGGAACCAAAACAGTGGTTAACCTCAACTACGTAGGTACCCACGGCTACGACAACCTGATTCAGAATGGGGCAGTGAATGCCACCAACATGACCGGGGTGTTTGGCACGTTTACTCCATTCGGCCAACTCCCGGCAGGATCTGCATCCCCGAGCGGAACGATCCTCTTTGCTGGTACAGATCCTCGCTTCAGCACCGTCAGGGAACTTTCGAGTACCGGTGTTTCAAATTACGCCGGCTTGGTCGCCACCGTGACTCGCAGAATGAGCTACGGTTTCCAGGGCAGCTTGAACTACACCTTCTCGCACGCTCTGGATGACATTACGACCACCAATCCTGGCACACCCTACAATCTCTTCTCGAGCCTGGCTTACCAGATTGATCCTAACAATCTGCGCCGGCTGAATTACAGCAGCTCGGATTCGGACGCGCGCCACAATATCACCGCTAACTATGTCTGGAATTTACCCTATAAGTTCCAGAACAAGCTCGTGGGTTACGTTTTGGGCGGTTGGGGCGTCGGCGGTACCTTCTTCTACCACACGGGTTTTCCCTACACCGTTCAGTCGTTTCAGTCGGGCGCATTTTATGACCAGGCCCTTCCACTGGCCAACTTCCTCGGAGGCAGTTCGGCTTGTGATTTTGGAAAGTCAACCCTCCCCTATGCAGGCAGTTGCCTGGCGGCCACGCAATTCGCAGCCCCGAACTTTGTGGGAGGTGTGAGTCAACCCGGATTCGGGAATGTTCCTCGCAACTTCTTCCGGGGACCCGGCTACTTCGATACCGACATGACGATCAACAAGGACTTCCCGGTGACCGAACGCGTGAAGTTCCAGTTGGGGGGCAGCTTCTACAACCTCCTTAACCATCCTAACTTTGCGGTTCCGAATGGATTTCTCTTCCAGGGATCTTTCGGACAGCTAAACCAACTCGCGGTCCAGCCCACCACTCCCTACGGCGCCTACCAGGGCGCGGGCGTGGAAGGCAGACTGATCCAGGTTCATGGAAGGGTTACTTTCTAAGGACCGAAGAAGTATCGTTGGGCCGGGCGGCTTTTTCTTAAAGCCGCCCGTTTTGTCAGGGTCGCGACTGAAGGTCGACTGGTGAATTCCGTTTTTAGAATTTCCGGAATGTTCAAATCCGCCCCTGCCACCTTTGGGTGCGTTCCAGGCTTTGACAAGAGGCATTCAGCGTCTTGCTGAACGTCTACGACGCATAGCACTCGATTAGCCGACAATCCGCGAGCGATGCAAGAACTGACCGATCTTCAAGTTCTGCGAAGAAGAACTAAGGAATCGAACGACTTGATGGGCCAATATCCACGCTGCTGCAGGCAGAACCAGCCAGGCCGTGGAGGCTAGAAACAATTTCCAGAACATTTATCCCCTCCCGACGAAATGGCGAGAGGAACTGCGCGCCGGCAAGTCAGGCCAGGGGACTTGGTCACAAAACCGGCAGGCCCACCCAAGAAGGGCGACCCAACACGCGTTCATCCTACGACTGACCATAGTAGTAAGGCAAGCGAAAAATCCTGCATTCTCGGCCTTTGGGGCATCATCAGTAGAGATACTGGCTGATCACCGCCCATAAACCAACACCCGGAACGTGCCCAGAATCGCCGTCCGCCGCGGATGGGGCTGGTCTGCGGTTGGGCTTGCAGCTGGAGCAAAATCCGCTGTGTCCACGAAGAGATGGTGGGTCTTGCTGTCGAGCCCCATCGTCTTCGCGCCGAACTCGGTCTTCACGCTCTCGACCTCGCTGAACTTGTCGGGCGAGTCTTCGTGGAAGATGTGGATCATCCCTTCACGAGTCGAGGCAAACACCAGACCGGTTTCAGGCTCATAGGCGGTGGCATCCACACCTGCGGAAATGGGGAACGATTGGATCACATGTCCATTGTCCGCATCCATCACCACCAGCATCTGCGGGCCGCGGCCCGCACTGAATAGCCTGCGATGCTCCTGATCGAGCGCCAGCGCGGTAGGCCCTCCAGCGGGCGCCAATGGCCAGCGGGATTTTATGGTGAGCTTGCGCGAATCAATGGCGACCACTTCGTTCTTGTCTTCCAGATTCACGTAAACGGTCCCCTTGCCATCGGCCACGGCGAACTCGGGACCTCCGCCCAGATTAATCGAGCCTACGGACGTCCCACTCTTGGCATCGATCACCGTGGTACTGTTGGGATCGCCATTCATCACAAACACGCGCTTCGACGCCGGATCGTACACTACGCTGTCAGCGTCCTTGTCAGCTTTCGCTTCGCCCGTCGTTTTAAGCGTTTTCAAATCGAAGATGACGACTTTGCCCTCGGCCCCGTCGGTGATGAATCCTCGGCCGAATTCGTGCGCCAGCGCCACGCCATGGACCTGCTTCATCCCACCGATGTTCCCTACCAGAGCGCCGGTATCCGCGTCGATTACTTTTATTTCCGTGCCATGCGAAAGGTAAACGCGGCGGGCGGAAGAATCGACTGTGATGTAATCAAAATACTCGCGAGTACTACCCGCGGCGGCGCCGAAGGTGTATTTCTTCAGCAGATGATATCCGCCGTTGACCGAAGCCGCGAGGGCAAGAACTCCGAGCAATATCAAAGAGACGAACGCGGTGAATCGCGAAATCATAGACAACTTCATGCAGAAACCCTCCCTATAGGTGAGGAAAGAGATAATGGCTGACCCAACATTGCACCACAGCACCACTCACTTTCCAACCATGGCGCCGCGCAACCAACATGACCTTCCCATATTCAAACTGAAGTGAACCTGAAGAGCTGGAACGTTTAGTGAGGAGCAGGCGGGGAGATAGGTCTGACCGGTGGTTTTGCAACACACCAATCCGGACTGATCACCTGCCGCTGCTATACCAGATCGAGCCAGGAGAGCGGAAGTTGAGCCCTTCGCCCCACACCGCCTGGGTGCGGCCCTGGTTGTCGATGTCCATTTCGAAGTAATCGCCAAACGGGAAGCTGTATCCCTTCGACCGAATATACCGGTAGCCCGGCACGTAGCTGGAAAGCTTTGACTCCGCCGACCAGGTTGCTCCACCGTTGCTGGAGCTGCGATAGAAGGTGTTCCAGAGCGGAGCATGACGCGTATCCATCCACGCAATGCGCACGTCGCCGTCTTCTCCCGCCACCAATGCCGGGAACGCGTGCTCCACTCCTTTCGGCGCAAGGGAAACATCCGTTGGCGCCGACCAGGTTTCTCCCGCGGTGGTGGAGGACGCGAAATAGATTCTTTGCGGAGCCTCATACCGGGTACCCGCATTCCACAATGTGTACAAAGTCCCCGCCGCGTCGGAAGCAATCGTGATCTGCGCCCCCAGGAAACCCCACTCGCAGTGGAATGCCGAGCAGTCCGGAGCCACACTCGAACTCGCCATGCGGGTCGTCGCCCAAGTCTTGCCGCCGTCGGAGGATCGGCTGGCGTACAGGTTCACTCGTCCCCGGGCAGCGCTGCTGTGGGTATAGCCTGCCCACGCGACGTGAATGCCGCGCTCAGGATCCACCGTGGCCCCGCCGCCTAGAGCCCGTATCAAGTTCAACTCTCGATCGACGTCCCCGACCGTGAACGTAACGCCGCCATTGTGCGATGCCGCCACTCGCATCTTGCCATCGCGATTGAAAGCGAGATACACATCCTGGCCTCGCACCGCGAGTACCGGCTTGTCGGCATCTTCGCCATCGCGGTCCGCGATCACCACCGACCAGCTCTGGCCGAAGTCCACCGACTTCGCCACCACCGCATCCGTGTTCCGGTTCTGTAGCCAGGCCGCATACACCGTCCGGTGGTCGGCAGGATCAACCACGATCTGGGGATCAAACTGACCGGTAAGATGAGAAGTAATCTCGCGCGCCGGCTGCCAGGTAGTGCCGTTGTTACTGCTGATCAGCAGAGTCATCGAAGGCACCGGACAATACATACAAGCCAGCACTTGTCCGTACTGCGGATAGAGAACATAGACGTGGCCGAAGCCATCGGCGGCAATCGCCGGCTCCCACTGATCTCCGACTCTGTAACCCACCCGTGTTTGAGGCGAAAACGCCGGGCTGCCAACCGCCGCGCGCAGGAATGGCACCAGCAGCAAGGCCAGACAAAACAGCCAGGCATGCCGGGAAATCCCACGCTGTGGAAGGTTTAGGGTCACAGAACCTCGAACCAGCCCGGGGAGAAAGGGCCGCTACCGGAGTCTATTGCGGAATCCGCGCCACGTCAACCGGGCCATAAGTCCCGTAGTGGGTCAGTTTCGCCGTCCCCTCCAGCCGGCCGGGATTGCTTCACACTTAGGGTCTCTCCGGCCAATCTTTATCAGGACTGACTGGGAGCGGCTGATCGGGACCGAGATTGGCAGCACTGACGGCGGCAAACACGAAGTTCTCGGGCGGAACCGGACTGCCGGCCAGCCGTCGTAACATGGCCAGTTGGCCAGCATGAGTCATAGCGTCGGAAAAGGGACCCTGAAGCATGATTTCGGCAGTGATGCCTCGAAACTGCGTTCCTATTTCAAGGTGCTTCGCCACGTCCGCCAGTGTCTCGTGAAAATGTGCAACCGCAGCGGCAAAGTCGGGCAGTACAGGCGCGCGGTAATTGCCACCGACGAAAAAGGTGCGGGCGTATCCCAAAACGCTGTCCATGTGACGAATCAACTCATGCGGCGTCCGAACCTGAGGCGCAACCCGGAACGCTGAGAAATCGGGTGGCGCCCCGCGAAGGGCTTTCTGCGTCCTATAGGCCAGAGCGGCCAGAAAATGCTTCAGCAATATTCGCCGATCATCCACGCTCAGCACCCCCGTCGGTCCACGTCAACATCATCTAGTTCGGCTTCTTCGCACTTGCCTTCGCCGCAGCCCTGGGGCCTTTTGCAGCCGGCTTGGGATGAGCATCGTCGGCAATTTGCTGGGCAATCCTGTCGGACTCCTGGACGAAGGTGCCCATGACCGCATCGACATTGAACTGAGTCGCGTCGGCCGTCAACGGCAGCTCCTTAATCTCCGGAAGCGGCTTGCCCACTTTATAGAGGGTCACATTGCTCAAGGCTTGAAACTTGGCGGGATCCAGTTTCACTCCCTTGGGTAGCGCGGACGGCGGCAGCCCGGCGCTGCCAGGCTCCGTCACTTGCGTCGAAACGGTATAAACGAAATAGTCACATTGCTTGGAACGAGCTTCGCTCTCCACATCCGCTTGGGGCGTGTCGGCATCCAGTGGGACGGGATCCATTTGCTGGCGAGCGAACTCGCTCATCAGATTTACGCGAAGGTTGTCGGTGGGCAGCGATTGGCCGCTCATGTCTTTGATCTTGACCACGCCAATGCGCACCACGCCGGCGGCCTTGGGCGCGACGGTGGGCGCAGGGGCAGCAGCGGGTTGAGCCGCTGGAGTTTCTTTTGCCGCAGCCGGTTCAGGGGCTGACTCCGATGGCGCTGCCGCAGCGCCAGCGGTCATCGCCGACATGTCCATCACCCGGCAGCCGGATGGCATCTCGAACAGCGGGTCATCCAGCGAGGTGTTGGTCAGTTCCACTACTTCCGTCGAGGTGGTGAATGTCCCCTGGTCCGAAACAATCGTAGTGGTCTGCTTCAGCGGGTATCCCTGTGGCGAACTTCCGCCGCCCTTCATCACAATCCGGTCATTGCATCCCGAGCGTCCGCCTTTACCCCCACCGCAGGCCAACGAGCGGTACGACTCGTCCGAGCAGGAAAACCCTGCTGACAGACCGGCGTACCAACCATCGATTTCCATCTTCATGTGAGATTGATTGCAAGCGTCGGGGCTGGACTCCATGGTCATGGAAGTCTTGATGTGGCGGGCCTTGTAGCCGAGCATGTCCTGGCGCTCGCCGGTGTCGTTGGCGGTGCGAGTAATGGTCAGGACGCCACCTTTGCGCGCGGGCGCAGCCTCGCCCCCAGCTCCCTCCCGTGCCAAGGCAGCCAGGCTTGGCATCGAGGGACAAGAGGTTTCACCGCCGCCCATCGCCATGACGACGCATTGGTTGCCGTTCACGGTGATCAGGCGCTTCTGATCACACTGCATGATCGAAACCGAACTATGGCCCCCGAAACTCATCTCGGTGCGCTGCCGCGGCCCTTTGATGTACACCGTACTTTCAGTCGTGTGTCCCATCACCGTCGTACGGGTTGTGATCTTCAGGTCGGCGGACGCAAGGCTGCACAAACACAGCAGGACTACCGAGATGTAACACAATAGGCGTATCACCGGAGGCCTCCTTAGATAGGCGCGCAGGTACAGCTTCGGACAACACCATGTCCGGCCGAAGATGTCCGGCTGAGATTGTAAGCCTTAAAGTGAGTTCGCGAAAAAGTTCTCCGGTTTGATGCTAGAGCTTACCTACTTTGTTGATGTTCTGCCCCGCGATCCAGATGTTCGCCCCGTCAAAGGCGACACCCACTGTATTTGTATTTGGGCTGAAAAGGCCCAGCGACGCTCCATCGCTGGCGCGCAACACATTCACATAATTCCCCGAGACCCATATGTTCTCCCCGTCGAAAGCGATGCCATACGGCTCAATAGGGGCATTGAATGTTCCTAGCAGCGCACCATCGCTAGCCCGCAGCTCTGTGACAGTCCCGCCCCCGTTATCGGCAATCCACATGTTTGCCCCGTCAAAAGCGATCCCGATCGGTCCCGAGCCTGCCGGGAAAGTCCCTAAGAGTTTCCCATCACTGGCCCGCAGCTTCATTACAGTGTTAGAGACGCCGTTCGTGACCCACACATTCGTCCCGTCAAAGGCCGCCTGGAAGGGACTGCTGCCCACCCCGAAGTTGCCCAGATTCTTGCCGTCACTGGCCCGTAGCTTCGTTAACGTGTTGCCACCATTTGGCACCCAGATGTTGGCACCATCAAAGGCCATCCAGGTGGCTGGAACGTTCAGCTGGAAAATGCCCAGGTTCTTGCCATCGCCGGCGCGTAGCTTGTCTACCGTGCCGTCGCCAACATTCGACACCCAAATGTTGGCGCCATCGAAAGTCACGCCGTAGGGCTCGATTCCAGCCTGGAAGGTTCCCAGCACTTCGCCGTCACTTGCCCGGAGCTTGGTCACCGTACCGTCGCCAAAATTAGCGGTCCAGATATTCGCCCCGTCAAAGCAGACTCCATAGGGCTCGTTGCCAACCGGAAAGCGCGTGGTCTCGTTAACGAGATACCACTTCAGCAGCGCAATCTTCAGCGGATTTAGATGTGCCCCCGCATCCAACTTAGGAGGCTGAGGCTGCGTCTGCAACTCCGCCCCTGCCTGTACCGGTTGATTGATCGGCTTCTGCGCCTGGATCGGCAGCAAGTTCGCCATCGCCAGAGCTACAACAATCAGAGACACGCAACTTAGGATGCGAGTTTTCATTTGTTTCTACTCCCCTGGGCGGTCACGTTGTTCTATAACTTGCCGATTTTGTTGTTGTTGTATCCAGCCACCCAGATGTTTGCACCATCAAATGCGACGCCGGTCGCGTTGGTTCCGGGGTTGTGCCAGTGTCCTATCGCCCTGCCATCGCTTGCCCGCAGCTCGAACAGCTCGGGCATACCCGTGACCCAGACGTTCGCGCCATCAAATGCCACGCCATATGGCGACCCACCGACCGTAAACGTGCCCAGAACCGTGCCGTCGCTGGCCCGCAGCTTGGACACCGTTCCATCCCCCTGGTTTACTACCCACATGTCGGCCCCATCAAAAGCGATCCCGAAGGGCTGACCACCCACGGCAAAAGTACCCAAGACCGTGCCATCGCTGGCCCGCAGCTTGCTCACGTTGTTGCTGCCCAGGTTGGTCACCCACACATTTTCACCGTCAAAAGCGAGCGCCGCGGGCGAGTTCCCTACGGTGAAGCTGCCCAGATTCGCCCCGTCACTCGCTCTGAGTTTGGTGACCGAGCCGTTACCGGTTTTCGACGACGTCGGCACCCAAATATTCGCTCCGTCGAACGTCATCCACCAAGCCACTACGCCCGGCACGGTGAACTTGCCCAAAACCTTGCCATCGCTGGCCCGCACTTTGCTTACCGTGCTCTCGCCGCTGTTTGAAACCCACATGTTCGCCCCGTCATAGGTGACCCCACCCGGGCCACTGCCCGTCGCAAACGTGCCAAGAAGTTGGCCATCGCTAGCCCGTAACTCGGTCACTCCGCTGCCGCTCGCTACCCAGATGTTCGCGCCATCGAAAGCCACGCCGATGGGCAGGGCACCGACAGCAAATTCCGTGGGCACGGTGTTCGCCTTATACCACTTCAGCAGCGCCACCTTCAGCGGGTTCGACAACGGCGGTGCGCCGTTTCCGATTGGCTGCTCCCCAGCGGCTTGCTGCGCATGGCTTGCGAACAAGTTCGCCGTCACCAGAGCTACGGCGATCAGAGACACGCCAATCGCGATTCGAGTCTTCATGGCTTTCTACTCCCCTTCGGGGGTCACGTTGCTCTACAGCTTGCCGATCTTGTTGTCGTTGTATCCAGCCACCCAGATATTCGCACCATCGAAGGCCACGCCGGTAAAGTTCGTATGGGCATAGAAGACGCGCAACGTCTTACCGTCGCTGGCTCGTAGCTCTGCGAGCTGCAGGCCTGCAGTCACCCATATATTTTCTCCATCGAAGGCAATGCCGTAGGGTAAGTTTCCCGCCGGAAACGTCCCCAAGACCGTGCCATCACTTGCTCGCAGCTTGCTGACAGTGCCATCCCCGCGGTTCGCTGTCCAGACATTCGCCCCATCAAAGACGACACCAGTTGGCTCGAGCCCAACACCGAACGTCCCCAAGACCACACCGTCGCTGGCTCGCAGCTTGGTTACGGTTGCGTTGCCTTGATCCGTGATCCACACGTTGGCACCGTCGAAGGCGGCCGCGATTGGATACGGCCCAACACTGAACGTACCCAGAATTTTCCCGTCGCTGGCCCGCACTTTGTTTGCGTATCCGCTCCCTGAACTGGTTCCGGTCGTTACCCAAATATCGGCCCCGTCGAACGTCCCCCAGAACAGCCCAGCGCCCACAGTAAAATTGCCGATGATCGTGCCATCGCTGGCCCGTACCTTGGTGAGATTTGCGCCTGTGGAATTTGTTACCCAAATGCTGGCTCCATCGAAGATGAGGCCTGTGGGAGAGCCACCAACCGTAAATGTCCCCTGGGAAGCGCCGTCGCTGGCCCGTAGCTTGCTTATCGTGCCGTCGCCAAAGTTTGCCGTCCAGATGTTTGCGCCGTCAAAGGCCACTCCCTCCGGCTCCTTGCCGACAGGAAATCCGGTGGGCACCCTATTGGCCGCATACCACTTCAGCAGCGCTACCTTCAGCGGGTTCAAACGTGCCCCCGCATCCAACCTGGGAGGCTGGATCTGCAATTCGGGCACACCTTGAGGCAGTTGATTGAAGGCCTTCTGCGCCTGTCCGGCAATGAAACTGGCCAGGGTCAAAACGGCCAATACCAGCGAGGCCCCAACCGCGATCCGTTTCATGAAGTTCTACCTCCCCAGGAGCAACAGCCCGGCAGGTCGAACGCAAAGGCCGGCGGCGCCTTAAACAGGCAGAGTTCACCTGCTTCAGAGGGCCCCGCGACTTCAGTAGTGAGGTCCTGCTGAGCTACGGCGTGAACTCGAATACAATCCCGGCCTCGCTATTTCCACCTGACGCAGTGGTCGAAAACAGATTGCCGGAAGGGTCGGCATTCAGCCCGTAGTAGGGGTATCCACCGTCGGGCTTCTCTTTGAAGCGATGCAGTACGGTTTCGGTCCAGGTGTCATGACCCCTCACCGGACTCAGTTCAAACACCGTGCCGCAGTCGCACGCGGGAAAGCCCCCCATCGAGGTCGTGCCATACATGTTGCCGACCGAGTCAAAGGCCAGAGTGCTGGTCGGATAACCACCGTCGTTGCCTTCGGCGAAGCTGTATAGAACGCTTTCTTGTTTCGCGGTTAAGTCCAGCTTGAATACCGCTCCAACCCCATTCGCGCCGCCGTAATAGGTCGTGCCGTAGAAATTGTTCTTTCCGTCGGTGATCAGGCCCCCATAAGGAAAGGCAGCATCGGGCTGTCCGCCGAAAGAGTATAGGGTGGTGAATTTCCACTTGCCCCCGGCGAGTGGAGACAACCGGAATGCCGTGCCAGCCTGGTGCGCTCCGCCCAGTTCCGACACGCCGTAGAAGTCGCCCCCAGCCAGAAGCAGCGAGCCGAGCGAACCCACTGCTCCATCGTTACCGCCCGTAAAGGCATGGATCACAGTCTGCGTCCACGTACCGCCCTGAAGTGAGAGCTCATACACCACTCCCTCGCTAAATTGGCCGCCGTCGGGGGTCGTGCCGTAGAGATTCCCGGCCTTGTCAAACACCACGCCGCCTCCAGGCCCCGAGCCATCGTTGCCGCCGGTGAAGTTGTACAGCACGCTTTCGGTCCATCTGCCATTATTGTTGGTCAGCTTGAAAACCACTCCGCAACCATCGCCCGAACACACTCCACCGCTGCCCCCCGAAACCGTTGTACCGTAAAGATTGCCGCTGCCATCGAGGATCACACCGCCATAAGGATTCTTTCCATCCACCCCGCCCGAAAAGCTGTAAAGAACGATCTCCTGAAAATTCCCGCCCGAAAGCCGTTTCAACTCGAATACGGTCCCGAATCCTCCGGCATTGCCACCGTTCACCGTGGTGCCGTAGCCATTGCCGGCAGCATCAAACGTCAAGCTGGTGGCAGGATCGCCTCCGTCATTGCCGCCGCTAAAGCTATAGACCATCTTCCCGTTGCTGGCCGCCCACGCGCCGTTGACCAGCATCGCGGCCACTGCAACCGTCGTAAGAGCCTTACCTGGCAACCACCTCAGCGATTTGCTTCTCATTTTCGGTTCCCCCAAAAGTCCGTTTCCAAGCGGAAGATCAACGCTCCCAGATAAGGCAGCGGCCTGCCACTATAGCACTGAATCAGGCCTCCAGACTGCGGCCTTGACATACATTTTACAAATGGACCAGCGGCCAGGCCACGCCCCACAAGGGTTTTGCAACCGACAGCGCAGTTCTCCGGGGTTTGATCTGCGAACTCTGCGCCAATCTGCGGCGGAGCACTTGTCACTTTCTCCGCTCTCCAGCATCCAATACAATCAATCCTTTAAGAGGGGGTATTTCGATGTCCAAGGCCATTTTTGCCGCAGGTTGTTTCTGGGGAGTCGAAGCCACGTTCCGCCAGTTGCCCGGCGTGATCTCCACCCGTGTGGGCTATACCGGAGGCCAGACCAGCAACCCTACCTACAAAGAAGTCTGCACCGACCGCACTGGCCACGCCGAGGCTGTCGAAGTCAACTACGATCCCGCCAAGCTGGCCTACGAAAAGCTGCTCGACGTTTTCTGGGAGAATCACGACCCCACCCAGGTCAATCGCCAGGGACCGGACTTCGGCACCCAGATGTTTGCACCATCAAATGCGACGCCGGTCGCGTTGGTTCCGGGGT
>Ga0207055_1142_pt3 | contig 14023 bp, 8 predicted proteins | sample Alteio_BWMinCont_57_FD_153293 | JGI IMG/M metagenome (GOLD analysis project Ga0207055, IMG submission 153293) | Enriched cells from forest soil in Barre Woods Harvard Forest LTER site, Petersham, Massachusetts, United States -... | ecosystem: Environmental > Terrestrial > Soil > Temperate forest >...
GACCTATGGTGATCAGACTTCAAGACGTTGCTCGTTCCCGATCAGGTTTGAGCCGTGGGTTGGGCTGCTATTGACGGCTATCGGTAAACCCTTGGCGAGTCACTCCCGATCAAGGCTAGCGACTTATGAGGAGTAATCTGGGAGTCCGCCGCGAGCAACGTCTTGAAGTCTGATCACCATAGGTCAAGCCGACGTCCAACTCCGACGTTTCACTGCCTAGCTCGTCGATGAAGCTTTTGCGGCTCGCCTATCCCGCCAGCGAGTGTTACTTACCCCGTCGTGCTCCTACTTTCCCGTTCCGGTCAGCGCGACGGTTTGGGGACTGTTGTTGGCGCTGTCGGTGACGGTCAGCGTGCCGGTGCGCGTTCCCTTTGCCGTCGGGGTAAACGTGACGTTGATCGTGCACGAGCCCAGGGCCGGCACGCTTCCGCCGCAGGTATTCGTCTCAGCAAAATCACCGCTCGCCGTGATGCTGATAATGGTTAAAACGGAATTCAGATTGTTTTTCAGGGTCACGCTCTTGGGCGGGCTGGTGACTCCCACGGTAAACGTGCCAAACACCAATGAGGTGTGATTGAGGGTGACCTGGGCGATGCCGGTGCCGCTCAGGCTCACGCTCTGCGGGCTGGTGAGGGCGTCGTCGGTAATGGTCAGCGCTCCGGTCCGCGTGCCAAGAGCCGTCGGAGTGAACTTCACGTTTATGGTGCACGACTTGCCGGGCGCGAACGACCCCGTGCAGTTGTTGGTTTGAGAGAAGTCGCCACTGGCGGTAATGCTCGAGAAGGTGAGTTGACCGAGCCCGGTATTTTTCACCGTCACCGTTTTTGCCGCGCTGGTGGTGTTGACCGCTTGATTGCCAAACACCAGGCTGGCCGGCGTCACCGTGACCGTGGTCACGCCGGTTCCGCTCAGTGCCACATTCTGCGGACTGTCGCCAGCGTTATCCGTGATGGTGATGCTGGCGGTACGCGCGCCAACTGCCGTCGGCTTGAAGGTGGCGTTGATGATGCAGCTTGCGCCGCCCGCAACGGAACTGCCACAGTTGTTGGTTTGAGCGAAATCGCTCAAATTCGCTCCGGTAATGGTTATCGTGGAAATATTCAACGTCTGAGTTCCAGTATTGGTCAGGGTCACCACTTGAGGCGCGCTGGGCTGCGACACCGGTTCGTTCCCGAAGCTAAGGCTGGTCGTCGAAAGACTGACCTGCGGAGGAGTCGCGCCCGCACCCGTCAGGGTAACGATTTGCGTAGAGCCGTTGACCCCGTTGTTGTCGTCGGTCACGGTCAGCGTGCCGGGATCGGATCCCGAGATGGTGGGCGTAAACGCAACCTCGATGGTGCAGCTTGCGCCCGCCGCGAGCGTCGCCCCGCACGTCCATGAGGCGCTGTAATCACCACTGGCCGCGATGCTGGCGATGGCGAGCGGTGCGCCGGAGTCATTAGTGAGCGTCACGGACTGCGAAACGCTGGTGGTGTTAATCGCCTGGTTGCCGAAGGCGAGGCTGCTGGGCGAAAGTGTGGCCTTGGGCGGCGAGACGAGGAATAGATAGGCGGTGATGTCACTGATCAACGGGCTGCTTTGGAATCCGGTGTTGGTTGAAGTGGCGTCCTGCCCGTCGGTGGCATAGGCGTAGACGATATGAACGCCGGGCTGGAGCGCCGTCGTCTGGCCGCTGAAGTCGCCGCCGCCCAGGTTGGTGGCTGCCGTCCAGGGCCCCTGCCAGGTGTCCACTTGGAAGAGAAGATTGTTGGGGTCCGGCTCGGCGGTAAAATCGAAGATGGGCGTGAAACTGCCGGTCACGTTACCTGGAAGAAATTCAACGTCAGCTTCGAGCTGAATGGGTTGCACCTGTTGTTCGTCAATTACGGTGACACTGTAGCCGAGGAAGTTTGGCACGTAGATTTTGTTAGTGACCGGGTTGACGGCGAGCCCTTGAGGCTCGTTCCCGGTGCCGACCGTGGTGGTGGAGTTCGTCGCGCCGTCGATCACCGTCACATTGCTGCCGAAGTAGTTGCCCACGTAGATTTTGTTTGTGGACGGGTTGACGGAGACGGGCGACGGGCCGTATCCGGCGACGACCGTCGTGGTCGAATTCGTCGCTCCGTCGATTACAGTAACGGTATTGTCGTTAATGTTCGACACGTAGATTTTGTTGGTCACCGGGTTGACGGCCACCCATTGCGGGCCCGACCCAACAGCGACCGTGGTGGTGGAGTTCGTCGCGCCGTCGATCACTGTGACGGTGCTGTCAGCACCGTTCGTCACATAAATCTTATTGGTCGCCGGGTTGACGGCCACGGCTCCCGGAAGGGTTCCGACGCCGACCGTGGTGGTGGAGTTCGTCGCGCCGTCGATTACCGTGACGTAGCTGCTGCCCTGCCCGAAGAAGTTCTCGTTGACGACGTAGATTTTGTTGGTCGCCGGGTTGACGGCCACGTCGAAGGGGTTGTTCCCCACGGCGACGGTGGTAGTCGAATCCGTCGCTCCGTCGATCACGGTGACGTTGTTGCTGTAAAAGTTGGTCACGTAGATTTTGTTGGTCAGCGAGTTGACGGCCAACGTAAAAGGCCCGTCGGCGTTTTGGTCGGTGACCGTAACGGTCGAGTTCGTCGCTCCGTCAATTACCGTGACGTTCCCGAAGCCCTGGCCTCCACAGTTAGTGCCGCAGTTAGCCACGAAAATCTTGTCAGTTAATGGGTTGACGGCCACGTCTTCGGGGTAGCTTCCAGCGCCGACTGTGGTGGTCGAGTTCGTTGCACCGTCAATCACCGTAACGTTGTTGCTTACGCTGTTTGTTACGTAGATTTTATCGGTCACCGGGTTGACGGCCGCCCATCCTGGCCCGTTCGGGTTCGTAAGCGTCTCGGTTAAATTCGTCGCCCCGTCAATCACGGTGACGCCGGTGAAGGTAGCGGTCACGTAGATCTTATCAGTTACCGGATTGATGGCCACGGCTTGCGGAGTGTTTCCTCCGCTGACGCTGGAGGTGGAGTTCGTCGCCCCGTCAATCACGGTGACGTTGTTGCTGCTTTTGTTGGCCACGTAAATCTGGTTGGTGGTCGGGTTGACGGCCACGGCGTCGGGACTAGACCCGGCCCCAACCGTGGTGGTGCTATTCGTCGCCCCGTCGATCACCGTCACGTTGCCGCCGGCATTAGCCACGTAGATTTTGTTGGCCAGCGGGTTGACAGCCACGGCGTTGGGACTGGTGCCGGCCCCAACCGTGATGGTGCTATTCGTCGCCCCGTCAATCACCGTCACGTTGCCGCTAGATAGGTTTGCGACGTAGATTTTGTTGGTAACCGGGTTGACAGCCACAGCGTTGGGGCCGGTGCCGGCCCCAACCGTGGTGGTGCTATTCGTCGCCCCGTCAATCGCCGTCACGTTGCCGCTGAAATCATTGGCGACGTAGATTTTGTTGGTCACCGGATTCACCGCCAAGGCGAACGGCGCCGAGCCTGCCCCTACCGTGATGGTGCCATTCGTCGCCCCGTCGATCACGGTGACGTTGTTGCTGTCCAAGTTGGCGACGTAGATTTTGTTGGTCGCCGGGTTGACGGCCACTGCCCGGGGTCCGGTACCTGTCGCGACCGTGGTGGTGCTATGCGTCGCGCCGTCGATTACCGTCACGTTGTTGCTGCCAAAGTTGGCCACGTAGATTTTGTTGGTGACCGGGTTGACGGCCAGAGCGAACGGAGTGCTTCCCGTCACCAGAGTGGTGGTGGCGTTCGTCGCCCCGTCAATCACGCTGACGGTGCCGTCGAGCTGATTGGCCACGTAGATTTTGTTGGTGACCGCGTTCACTGCCATAGCAGCCGGATTATTTCCGACGGGAATCGTGTCCGTCACGGTTTGAGCCTGCGCAGGCATCACGCCCGCTGCCCACAAAACTGCTGCCGCCATCAAAAACGATCCCAGCCTCTTCATCGTGAATCTCCTTTTTTGTCAAAGTCAGTCAGAATCCAACTCATGGCCCATCAATCAGCATGAGACACTAAGAGGTGCCGTCCACGAAGTAGCCGTGGCCAGTGAATTTAGCTGATGCAGGAAATGATCATCCTTAGAGCCGCTGATGCTTGCTCGTCCTTCGAGCAGGGCCCAGATGCAAAACCAGCAACAGCCGACCGGAACGTTTCTAATGGAAAAGGATCAGCGATTACACTACCGCTGAAAATATCCGAGCAATTTTATTGCCAGTCATGATTTGCTGAAAGCAAAGGCTCTCTTTTCCCGCATGGCGCCTTTAGGGTGCAAATTATTGCAAATAAAAGGAGTTCATCTTCCACATTTTCAAGGCGCCCAGGCCGCTTCGTCATCCTGAGTGAAACGAAGAAGCTGACTCTCTGCCTGTTCTTATGTGGCGCTGAAATCGCGCTATCTCTTGCCAACACGCATTTACGGAATCATGGACAACATAAATTCGATCCCAACATATGCTGCACGCCCTTCTGGTGAAGTGGGGGTACGACGTCACGGTGGTCAAGGACGGCGCTCAGGCATGGCAGGCGCTGCAGGTCGAGCCTGCACCGACACTGGCCATCCTTGACTGGATGATGCCTCAAATCGATGGCGTAGAGGCCTGTAAGAAAGTTCGCAAGCAGAAGACGGCACCTTACACCTACATCCTGCTGCTCACGGCGAAAGACCTCAAGCAGGACGTTGTGTAAGGTATTGAAGCAGGCGCTGATGATTTCCTCACCGAGGCGAACTTGTCCGTTGTGTTCTCCACCTCACTGCCGGCCGCGATTGCCGGCCTGACACCGATGCCAGCCCGAACCTAGATTTGTCTGCCCGGTCGACAAAAAAGAAAAAGGGAGGAGGGACAGGATAGGGAAGAGTGCGCTCAAGATACAAACAGCACCTTCAAACCAGTTGGAGTTTATTTCGAAAAAGCATTCACGTCGTCTGCCAAAATGCCGATAGGTTCATGTGCGCCGGGGAGCCAAACCACGCTCTCCTCCAGGAGAAACAACTCGGTAACGCGACGATCCGGCGCAATACAAGAACCATCGGTTAAGCCACCGCAGCTAGCCACCACCATTAGGCCGTTCATTGTCGGATATCACGCACTCCACCTTTGATCCAGTTGACAAATCGCCAGCGGGAACGGACAATCCTTTTGCCAGTTCCGGCGGACGGCTCGCACCAAATCATCTACCCTTGAGAAGTGAATAGGCTTGAAGCGCAAGCACAGTGCGGCTATTCCGGTCGCTCAGAAACCCGCGAAACAAAAATTAAGCCGCCCGTCGGCGACTGTAGTGAAGGACCGCCACCGATCTGCCACACCAAAGGCAGCAAAGGCGGAGCACACTCCACAAGACGCGGCCGATTTCTTTACGCTTACCCAAGACGACCTTGACAGAATCGCGGAATTCCATAGCGGAGCCTTACATCTGTGGGAAACAGTGCACCATATGTTGCACGTCGTCTTAATTTGCTACGAAATGTTGCAGGAGTGCAAGGATTCAAAAACTGGCGGAGACCACACCTCTGGATTTGAGGAGTTTAAGGGCTACGAAATCATCGATGGAGTCCGAGTGACGCTTAGGCTACTCTTCCGTGAACTTAGGTCGGCGAATGAAGCTTTTGACCTTCAGCAGTTGCCACCCACTTTGGAGAATTTTCTGCTGGAGCATTGCGATTTTAAGGCGGGTGTCAGACGACCAGAGTAGCTATGATGTGTCCAACAGCCGACGAACTGACAATCGCATTGAAGGTGACCCGAGCCCAATCAATTTGCAGGTGTCACAACTGAATGAATCTGTTGCGGATTGCATACCGAACCAAGTCGCTCATCGAATCGAGACCAAGCTTGCGCATCATGTTGGTTCGATGAGCGATGGCTGTTTTGATGCTAAGGCCCATCTCGAATGCAATGTGCTTGTTACTCTTGCCTTCAGCCAACGATTGAAGGATCTGCATTTGGCGCGGCGTCAAACACTGCGGAGATGGGCCGGTCTGGCGAGCGTGGCCGTTCTGCGAGCGGTAATCCTTCAAGAGCATTTCCAAAACGCCCGAGGCTAAGAACGGTTGGTTCCGGCTCAGCGCTTCAACTGCCGCCACGATATCACGTCCTGCATCGCTTTTTGAGACCCAGCCGCGAATACCGGCATTCAGCACATCGCTGATGTTGACTTCATCCTCATCCATTGTAAGAACCAGCATTTGAATTCCCGGGTTCGATTTCAAAATCTCCCGCGCTGCTTCCAGTCCGCCGAGCACCGGCATGAAAAGATCTAAAACGACGACATCAGGCTCAAGTTGTTTGGTTAACTCAGCAGCTTCCAAGCCATTTTTGGCTTCGCTTACCACCTGCCAGCCTTCGTGCTCTTCCAACAATTGCCGCAGTCCCCTGCGCAGAATGTCGCAGTCATCCGCAAGCAGGATCCGTAGCGGTGTCATCCCAGGTCTCGACCTGGGTTTCCCGTTGGGCGACTTTCCAAGTCTGTGTTCACGCTGATGGGGCGCCAACATCTTAGGTATGGCGGACATTTCTGCCTCCACATCAATTCCACTGATTACTGCCTTTGCCTTTTATGTCGCCAGTATTATCATCAGTTAGATAATAAAAGCAAGCAGATTCTTGAACATTTGAACCACTTTAGTCAGCTCCAGGACCAGGGACTCATTAAGGGTCTCCAGCGTCGGGCGGAGAATGCGCTCATTTGCGCGGCCCGCTCGGCACCCCTACGGTAGGACCGCGGGCCTGTGCCCAAGCGAGACGAAGCTCCTTGCGGTTGCACTGATTGAGAAATGTGGTGCAGCCGTCGTTATCCCTCTCAACTGATCGAACCTCCGCATTAGTCGGAGTCGCAATAGTATTTGCTTCGTTGAATGAATACTGTAGCGTTAACTACTATTGATTCGTCATAAGAAAAGCAGCCCGCTGTCATAGTTTCTACGACGTAGAAAAGGCGCATACTGTCCTATGAACTATTGTTTTGATTTGGCGGGATAGGTCGTGTTCCGTCAAGGTTTGTTACGCCACGATTCAGGTTGCTCGGTGGGGATTCGCGCCGCAAGGGCTATCGGCTGCGGTCGGTGCGAAGGAGGGGAGGAGTCACAGCCTATACAGAGCGACAAAAGTTCTTGCGCATTGCGCTGTAGCGGCGCTCCCCGCTGGGCGGGGCAGGCGCCGAGTGCCGCTACAATTTACGTCGTTCTGTATAGACTAAGCTGGCGTAGTTCATTAGCGCGGCTACGTTAATCGACAAGATCATTGATTATTGCATGGCGCATGAGTTCCGCGCTCGTTGTCATGTTCATTTTCTCGAGAATCCGGGCGCGGTAAGTGCTGACGGTGGACGCACTCAGATGAAGCGTATCGGCGATCTCTGTTACCGTTTTTCCTGAGCCTATTAGCCGAAGGATCTCCAACTCCCGGTCGGATAAGTTCTCATGCAGGGGATGACCCGCATCTCCGCTGATGTCGAGGGCGACCTTCTCTGCGAGGGCCGCGCTCACATAGCGCCCTCCCGCCAGCACTTTTCGGACTGCCTTAATCAGTTCTTCGGCCGCACTTTCCTTGTTCAAGTAACCGGACGCTCCAGCTCTGAGCACCCGTCTGCCCAACTGGTCTTCAGGATGCATGCTCAAGAACAACACGGGGAGTTTGGGCTGCAGCTTCCTGAGGTCCCCGAGAATGTCAAGGCCGCTTCGGCCTGGCATCGTCACGTCCAGAATCAAGAGGTTCCAATTCTGGGTTTGCACTTTGGAGAGAACCTCCTGCGCGTTTTGTGCTTCTCCACAGACTGCACCCCTCAGCTCACGCAAAAGGATGTCCTTCAACCCGCGGCGCACGATGGCATGATCATCGGCGATGAGAACCCTGATCATTCGCATCACTCTGGCCGTTTTCGATCGGCCTCCGGAATTCGGACTCTCACCGTTGTACCTTTCCCTTGAGCGCCACTGATGTCGAGTTCGCCTCCCAGCAGCAGAGCCCGTTCCCGCATTCCCAAGATTCCAAGCGAGGTGTCGGCCGATAGATGCTCTTGGCTGATGCCTTTGCCGTTGTCGTGAACTTCCAGGGTCAGGTTGCCGTCCTCTTTGGCCAGTCGTACGATTACGTCGGTCGCATTTGCGTGCCGCGTCACGTTGGTCAGCGTCTCCTGGAAGATGCGGAACACTGCCGCGGCTGTCTCTGAATTGAGTAGTATATCATTATGTAGTAAGTTCAATCCGTACTCTATCCCGGTGCGAGCCGCGAATTGCTCCGCCTCCCACTCGATGGCGGCCACCAGACCCAGGGTGTCAAGGATGACCGGCCTAAGTTCCGTGGAGATTCTGCGGACGGACTGAATCGCCTGGCCGACAAGTTTGAGGATCGATTCAAACAGTCGCTCTTTATCCCTTGGCAGCCCGTAACGCAAAGAACTCAAGTCGAGCTTGATGGCCGTCAAAGCTTGGCCCAACTCGTCGTGAATCTCACGCGCAACCCTCGTCCTTTCCTCCTCCCTTACTCTCTGAACGCGCGCCGCGAGGGCGCGTAACTGGTCGCGCGATCTCTGTAGTTCTTCCTCCGCCCGCTGGCGCTCGGTGATGTCTTCCACCATGCCAACGGTGTAGGGCCCCGGTGCTCCGTGTAGGTCCCTCACCAGAGAAACTGTCAGATGCCCCCACATCAATTGACCATCTTTCTTGAAGTAGCGCTTCTCTATCTCATACCTGTCGCGTTTTCCGGCCACCAGCTCGCTGTATAGCGCCCAATCCAAATCCTTGTCGTCAGGGTGGGTAAATTCCGTGAATTGTCCTGCCTCAGCTGAAAATGGAGTGTCCTGCCGTTAAGATAGCTACAACGGAGAGGACACATGAGCAACGAGAGGAAGCATCACACGGCTGAGGAAAAGGTCGCCATTCTGCGCCGGCACCTGGTGGAGAAGGTTCCGGTTTCCACTTTGTGTGACGAATATCAACTTCACCCCACGGTTTTCTACCGCTGGCTGAAAGTGTTTTTCGAGAACGGGGCGGCGGCCTTCGGGCCTGCGCCGCGGGCGGACAAGCAGGTGGAGGCCCGCGAGCAGCGGATCGCCGCCCTGGAAAAGAAGCTGCGGACCAAGGATGAGGTCTTGGCGGAGCTGATGGAAGAGCACGTGGCCTTAAAAAAAAGTCTTGGGGAGATTTGAGGGGCCAATGGACGCCACACGACAGGCGCGACCAGGTGATCGACTTCGTCCGCCGCTGGAGCGACCGGACCGAGATCGCGAGCCGCCAGTTCGTTTCCTGGCTGGGAGTGAGTGCCAGCAAGTTCTACGACTGGCGCTCGCGTTACGGGAAGGTGAACGAGCACAACCGTTGGGTGCCGCGCGACTTCTGGTTGGAGGAAGGAGAAAAGCGGGCCATCATCGACTTCTACGCCCGCTATCCGCTGGAAGGCTATCGACGGCTCACCTTCATGATGCTGGACGCCAACGTCGTGGCGGTGAGTCCGGCCAGCGTCTGGCGAGTGCTGCACCGGGCGGGATTGCTTTCGCGATGGAAGCCCAAACCGTCCAGCAAAGGGAAAGGCTTCCAGCAACCGTCGGGCCCGCACCAGCACGGGCACGTGGACGTGTCTTATCTCAACCTGTCGGGGACGTTCTATTATCTGTGCAGCGTGCTGGACGGTTACAGCCGTTACCTGGTGCACTGGGAGATTCGCGAGTCGATGACCGAGGGCGACGTGGAGTTGATCCTACAGCGGGGACGGGAGAAATTTCCCCTGGCCTCGCCCCGGATCATTTCCGACAACGGGCCGCAGTTCATCGCCCGCGACTTCAAGGAGTTCATTCGCCTCTGCGGCATGACGCACGTCCGGACCTCGCCGTTCTATCCGCAATCGAACGGCAAGATCGAACGCTGGCATCAATCGTTGAAGGCCGAGTGCGTGCGTCCGGGCGTGCCGCTCTCCCTCGAGGACGCGCGCCGCTTGGTGGGGCGCTATGTCGAGCATTACAACCGGGTGCGCTTGCACAGCGCCATTGGTTATCTGACCCCGCTGGACAGGTTGGAAGGGCGCGAGGCAGAAATCTTTGCCCAGCGCGATCGCAAACTCGAAGAGGCTCGCCGGCAGCGGCAACTCCGCCGTCAGGAGGCTCTACGCGATTTCTTATCGAAGTCACCGGCGAGGACTGGCGAATTGCCGGTCATCGGTCTAAACTGAACCGACCGGGTGAAACGAAAGCCGGCTCTGCGGGGACGCAACCGCGCCCAGGGATAACCCGGTGGGCTCATCGCGACGATGAGGTCGGGGTGCGCGAGCTCCGCTCCACACCCCGTCCCAGTTCTTTCGTCGGACCTCATCAGAGCGATAGACCCCCATGCCTTGAAAATCCCCGCCCCAAGGGCGGAAAATCTAGCTTATCAAAAACCGCAGCACTCCATTTCACGCTGAACCAAGACACATCCACTGCGGCCCATAGGTTGGGTGGCGTCAATCCTCGGCCATAAACGCGGAAAGATGTAATTCTCTAGCGCATAGGTTTTCCACGTGTCTGCCCGTCGTTTTAACGCGGCAATGGCACTCCATGCTTCATCGTTCAACGGCACGTTTCGAGTGCCAGCGTCGGTTTTTGACTCCCGCACATTTAATTCACGATTTATGGGGTCAAGGTCTCCCCACTTTAGACGCTTTAGTTCTACTGGCCGAAGTGTAGTACTGACAGTGAGGATGGCCGCACAATATGCCGTCTCCCATTCGGGATTGCTGGCCGCGACTTCAAATAGACGGCACTTTTCAGCCGGAGTCAGCATTTCTCGCGTTTTGGGGGCAACGTGCAAGGGCGTTATGTCGTCGCCGATCAAATGCCGGAGCTTGGCACGCTTCAATAGCCTGAGCAGGAAGCCCACTTCGTGATTGACAGTCTTGGGTTGCCTGCCCGCCGTTATGCGCTTGACGCGGTAGTCCTTGATGTCGTCGGTAGTCACTTGATTGAGCCGGAGACCCTTGAAGTGTGCACAAAGAGGTTTGGAAATAAAACCTTCGAACTCGGGTCGACGAATCTCGATTTTCCGCTCTTCAAGATAACGACGGATAGCTTCTTCGACGCCCAAGCGCCCCCACGCCGATATGCGCCCCCCAGGTAGCTGGCCCTCCTGCGCTTTAGCCTTTTTCTCGGACTCCTTGTGAGAAGCCTCGCGCCAATCAGTAGTGTCCAGTGGGACGCGGTAGCGCGTGCCGTTGACACTGAAATCTGCCCAATACCATTTCCCACGACGGAAGTAAGACATAACCGACCATCCTTTTGAGTTTGCGACCTTTGCTCCTTGCGACAATCCCCATACGTGCCCGCCGGACCGGAAGCGATACTACCAGAATCCTTGCTTACCTCTTTGATAGACCTTGACACGCTCCCTCGTCTCATTGCCTTGTGCCAGCCTTCGACTGACGCGCCTTAGCCTTCGCTGGCCCTGACTTCGGTGGCCTGCCGCCCAATTTGCCGTTCTCCTTTGATGACCGTGCCTTTCGCTCACTCCGAACCGACCCGCGACACGCCGGGCAGTAGCAAATCAGCCGCACACCGTGGATCTTACATTTGACTTCACGTGCCATAAGTTAACTATAATCTATCATGCTATATTTTGTCACAAGACGAATTAACTTATTTCTCAACAAGATCGGTCCCGGTCAGCGCTCAGCGCGGGGCGAGACCCCTCGTCAACGATACGTCGAACCTCCGAAGACGGAAGTCGAACCAGCCTGCCAACCTTGACGACACCGACTTTCCTTTCCAGAATCCACTCGCGAACGCAGGCGCGGGTCACCCTGAGTGAGTCCGCGAACTCATCAACAGTAAGCAGGCGATCTTCGGGCCCCTGTCTTGCCCCGCTCGAATGATTATCGGCGCTCCTCCTAGCCGGTCGTGTTGGAGGGCAAGGCGGCGCACTGGATTCTCTTTGCATTCGCCCTTGCCGAGAAAACGGCGGAGTTTGGTTTGACTTCGGGCTTTCGACTGCCGGATTTGATACCCGGTCCGGGAATAATTCAAGTGCCTTCTCGTCTCTCATGGCAAATTCCTCCATCTATAAGACAGCTGGAAATGACGAAAGCCTTACACACAATTCTGAAGATATTTTTCGACCCTGCCTGCCGAAGTGCACAAGGGAAAATTCACCGCCGCGTTTTGGGGTGAGGTGCGAGAGGCCTTCCGTTATATCAACACCGTGGCCGCAAGCCGCCCGAAAGCGTTTCGGCGCTTCGCGCCAGGTGGAGGGTTGACACGTCACCCCCCGCAGGGTGCTGTTTGGTATCGCGCGCTCCCAAATGCGATCTTGTTGAGCGCCAGCCAGTTGCTTTCTTCGCGCTTCCATCTGGATTCGCTTGATTCTATCGTCTTCGGTACCCTCCGGCGCACTCAGCAGGAGCAGCAACGGTGAAGCGCAGGGTGTGGCAATCGCGGGTCAGCCCCATGCCGGGTTCGTGGTCGCTCACGGCGTACCCGAGATCCTTATCGGCCGGTGAGCCCGGGAATCGCCACCCGCATTTCGCCACATTCCCTCGACGGGAGCACGAGCAGAAATCGGCGCCTCGGAGATTGTCGACAGACGACGGTCAAACAACAAGAAAAATCGTAGCGGGTCAGTTTGGATGATTTCCCTGGCGGTCAGTAAGCACTACGGCGTTGATCGCGGGTAATCGCGCCGGCAGAGCTTCCACTGCAATCCGGGACGGTGGTTGGGCACCTCAGCGGTATGGCTGTTTTACATCCTTCTGGATTGTCGCCGCGTGTTTGGGCTCGAAGGGAAGTTCCGGCCGCAGCGTCAGCGCTAGACTATGGGATCAATTGTCCTGAGGCACTTGGGGATTGGTCACACGATGGCTAAGCTTTAGGACCACTGGTTTGTCAGGGCATGAAGTCAATTCGGTAACGTCTGATTCGAGCGTCGAGTTGTCTTTGTCTGGCCTCGCCGCCCTTAAGCTTACAGTGCCGGGGAATACCGCATAGACCTTTCCTCTGCCGTCTTCTTCCGTCGGGTTGTCCGCGATCCAAAAGTTAATGTAATCCGGATAAGCGAGTGCCAAGTCCGTGGACGGCGAGGGATGCCCGAGTTCGTCGGTCACCTGCACGGAAATCTGACAGGGCGTCCCTTTCTTGAGCCGCATATCCAGCAACTTTTTGTGCTCCCCGGCCCGCAGGGTTATCACCTGCGCCTCGGAGCGACGGCTAACTCCTGGATAGTATGTGGGTGGATAGGGCGGCCGGTCTTCGAACACGGGAAGGTACGTGCTGAGCCCGAGGACGTACTTGCCCGGCAGCAGCCTGTCGGCGACTATGTTGCCTTTTTCGTCTGGATACGCATGTTGGACAAATTCCTGGTCGACTGAGGTCTCAAGCGTCAGTGGATCGTTCGTGTCATCCAGAGAATCCCCATCCACATCGACGACGTGCGTGCTGATTGACCCTGTAGGTTCTCCACAAAGCACCACCGTCGTGCATAGATGTTCCAAGATCGTAAACTCAGAATGTGCGCAAGACTTCAAATGACCGATGATGAGATCCTTGGGTAGGTGTCCAGCGGGAAAGTAGGGTTCGTACCCGACCGGAAATTGAACAGCAACCTCATATTGTCCTGGGCTTATTGCAGCGCGGATGAAGCCATTGTGATCGCTCACGAAATCCCACTTTTTGCTCCCGCTAACCGCGTGAACCGTGGTCTCTGGTACCGGGACTCTTTTCCCAGGGTAGCCCACCAGGTCCGCCCGCGTGTCCCAGATCACCTCCGTGGGGGTCTCACCCTTCTTAACTCTTCGAAAGTATTCGATCTCCGCGCTCGCTTGGCTAGCAGGTCGCAACTGTTCGCAGTGTACGAGACGCTCAATACCAGGGCCCAAGCCAATCTGGGTCCGAATGAAATAGCTTTCCCCGATACGAGGAGCGGTCTCCTGATTCTTACAGCCGCGATTCTGGATCTCGATGGCAACATCATCACCCCATATAGGGCCCTGCAATGGTTCAGTGATGTGGAATACCGCCGAAGTCCACTCCTTACCGCTGTATTCCGGACGGATCTCCGTCAACGTACCCACGAAGACACGCGCGCCGGT
>Ga0207055_1147_pt2 | contig 13999 bp, 10 predicted proteins | sample Alteio_BWMinCont_57_FD_153293 | JGI IMG/M metagenome (GOLD analysis project Ga0207055, IMG submission 153293) | Enriched cells from forest soil in Barre Woods Harvard Forest LTER site, Petersham, Massachusetts, United States -... | ecosystem: Environmental > Terrestrial > Soil > Temperate forest >...
GCTCAAATGTTGCCATTGCCGCATGCTCATCTTCGCCAACTTCAACACCCAGGAAGTACGCTAGCGGCGGATTCACTAGCTCAACCTTAGCGAAATAGTCGTTTAGCTGCATGGGGCTCAAGACTCGATGTGACTGAAGGTACGATATTGCGACGGCTGCCTCGTAAGCATTACTCGACACGCAGCGGTCGACAAGTTCGGTTTTATCTTCATACGAAAGGTAACTGGCCTTCATAAGATCAATACTCCCAAGTGCGGTCAGTGGCTTATCATAACTAAACTGTATGACCATTTGCTTATACGAATCGGCATCATAGAAGTCTTCTGTCGACATCAACAGCACCACCCCAACTTCAGGATTGTCTCTGCACGCCTGGCTCGTCCATGCCTTCACCGTATCCTGATCAAATAATCCTACCAACGAATCAATGTGCCTATCAATACCAATATTAAAATAGCCGCTACTATCCGTGATGATCATGGTGCCGATGATGCCTCGAAGTTCATCGAGCGGCACACACGCCTTCAAGATATCACTACCATGATAGTAGTCCAGCAAGCCAAGCCCATGGGACAGATCCGTGAGTGTGTCAACTATCTGCTTCTGTTGTTGCGAGTCTTGTGCGACAAGTGGCATCCATTCGTCAATATTCCGAAAGCAACTACCCATAAGATTATCAGGCAACGATGTGAGCGCCTGGCGAATCATATCACCGGCTTCGGCTGGTTCGAACGATGTAAGCACAAGATTCGTATCGTGCCAGACCATCTCTGGAGCTTGGGCGTATGCGCCGCGCATGTATTGCCTTTTTTGCGCCAGATCCATGACAGTATCTGGAAGTGACACCAAGGAACCAATGATTTCCCCCGGATCCATATCTATCCACTTACGTGCGAATACCTCTTCTACAGTGTCTTTATCAACATACTGCAGAACTGAGCCGCTATGCATAACCAGCGCTTCGATTGTATGTTTCTCTAAAAAGCTGCGCACTGCTTGCTGTTTTTGACCTTCGCCTATATATTTCACTCGCACCAAACAACTAATCGCCAATTTATTGTCTTCGACTTTGTCTATAACAGCCTGCTTAACCTCTTCTAATTTTCCAGCCTGTTCTAGCTTTTCGACATAGACATCAAGACTTTCTACAAACATGCTATCAAGGTACGTATCCTCCTTGACCAGGGCCGTCAGACAGTCCAGCATCTGAGATTCAGATACCAAGCCTAAACTCACAAACTCCTCAGCAGCAATCTGACAACCAGCCGAGGATTTTGACAAAAAGGAGTTAAGATTTGCAGGGACATAGCTGTGTGTTTTGCCTAAAAAGGTTTCAGCTAAAAGCTTTTGCTCATCCGGAGTAAAAATTGCCCGCAGTTCGGGCTGCAAGAGCAAACCGGTATTAAAGAGCTCCTTTAATCGGTCAGGATTATCCAAAGCCGCATCGGCCGCCTTGCGTACAAAGCCCGTCAGTCGTTCTTGATTCGTAGTTTCTTCGTGAATTGCAGCACTGTTAAGAATGCCTACGGGATCTTTCTGCAGGATACGTTCAGCCGTTATTGCCGTTTTTTCGGGGCCAATAATAGCCCCAATTTCGTCTAGCTTTGAAAGCGCATTGAATTTTTGGCGGTGGACATAGCTGTCAACTGCACGCACTATACCGTCTACCGATTGGACAGCTTCTTTTTGCTGCGCAGCAGTCAGTGTTCCATAATTCCCATGCGGCGCCTCGATCGCTTTTATAGCAGCCCAGCCGAGTGGACTAAAGGTTCTTTCGTTGAAGAATTGGCCAACTTCGCGCTTGGAACTGTCTTTATTACCCCCACCCAACACCTCTGCCTTGTCACCACGGTTTTGCAAAAACGCTGTTTGATCACGGCGTAATTGCCGTAACGAATCCACATAGACATTATGTTGTTCGTGCTGCGGATCAAGCAAATTCTGGGAAAGTGGTTCTTCCTGACGCATGTGGCGCTCAAGGTTAATCACCCCTAAATCAGCTTGAAGCCGATCAGGAGTTTTAGGTTCTATTGTTGCTGGTATTTGTATTTCGGCCATTTGTATGACGCTTTCGCTTCATAGTATAATACAACCTCCCTTCATATTCCATCTGTTCCACGCTATACTTGCAGTCAGTTATGAAGACAGATGGTAGCGACACGATTGGCGGTTGGCTGAAAAAAGCAGAGCAGCAACTCAAGCAGAGCGGGGTTGAGACGGCGCGGTTAGATGCGTTGGTGTTGCTAGAAGATGCTACGGGCATAAATCGTGCGCAGTTGTTGGCGCACCCGGAAACGATTTTATCCAAGCAGTACATAAATGTGCTCGATGCATGGGTTGCGCGGCGCGCTAGGCACGAGCCGTTGGCCTACATACGCGGTAAGAGCGAATTCTATGGACGCGAGTTTGTGGTGTCGCCTGCAGTACTAGAACCACGACCCGAATCAGAGACCATGATAGAGCTACTCAAAAGTAACCTCCAGAAGCTTCCTAAGGCTGAGTCTTGGCGTATTGCAGACGTTGGAACTGGCAGTGGTGCATTGGGTATTACTGCAAAATTGGAGCTCCCAGAAGCTTCCTTGGAGCTGCTAGAGATATCTGACGAGGCGATTGAAATTGCAAAAGTGAACGTTATTAATTTTGCAACAAGCATAAGCGTTATCAAAAGTGATCTGTTATCCGGTGCTAGTCAAGACTATGATGTACTGCTGTGTAATTTGCCGTATGTTCCAGATGGATACTCTATAAATCAAGCTGCTACATATGAACCGAGGATTGCGCTTTTTGGTGGAGCGGATGGGCTGGATTTGTATCGACGACTATTTGAGCAGATTGGTGTTTTACGACATAAGGCGTTGTTAATTTTAACTGAGGCGTTGCCGGAGCAACATGGAGTGTTGCGACAGATTGCTCTGCGTAGTGGCTATGTTGAAAGCCAATCAGAAGATTTTATCCAAGTTTTCCTACTGGCTTAATTACCTTCTTTGGACCGCCAAAGAAGCAAAACTTTCGGTCCTGCTCCAATGGCTTAGGTGGCAGTTGATAAAAATTACAATCACCTGCGGAACTCACAAAGAGCTATATGCTCCCAGCATATAGCTCTTTACTCAGACAGTCCTCGGTTTTGTTAGATTGTAATTTTGAACGACAGTCACGCCAGGCCATTTCCGGAGGCCCGGCCTTGCCTCAAAGCTGAACAACTATTTTAGGACTTTCTCGGGATGGTGCAGTGTGAGTTGAAAGCTTGGCACCGAAGTTCGGCTTACAATGTGCCGTTCTGTGGAAGTCCTATGTACTAACTGGTGGGGGCGGCGCCTAGAGTGGCAGTTAAGTGGATGGTTTTGCCGTCACGGACGACAGTGAGGTCTAGTTTGTCACCTACAGAATGCTGATCGATGACCGAAGTGATGCTGTGTGTTTGGTCGATTTTTGTACTACCAACCTGGGTGATGACGTCACTTTCCTGGAGGCCAGCAGTATCTGCGGGGCTGCCTGCAATAATTGAGGGGCCGCTGGCATCGGTGCTTGGGATCACGAAGGCACCGCTATCGACACTCAAGTTATACTGGCTAGCAACGTCTGGGGTGAGTGGCACATAACGCACGCCTAGGTAGGGGCGAACCAGTTTGCCGGTTGATTCGACCTGCTTGATTAGACCGGTTACATCATTGATAGGAATCGTAAAACCAATGTTCTGCGAACCGCTGGCAATAGCGGTATTGATACCGATTACCTGTCCATTTAAATTGACAAGCGGACCGCCGGAGTTGCCTTCGTTAATGGCGGCATCGGTCTGGAACAGATCATCGAGGTTTTCGGAAGACTGTTGGCCACTGCTGTCACCTGCCTGTACGCTGCGCCCGAAACCAGAGATGATACCGCTGGTGACAGTGTTCTGGAACTGGCCAAGTGCGTTGCCAATAGCCACAACTGCATCGCCAACTTGGACCTTGCTGGAATCGCCGATAGCGGCGGGAACGAGCTTGTGGCCTTTTGAGTCAGTAATCTTTAGGAAAGCAATATCTAGACTATCACTGTCAGCGGTACGGCCAACAACTTGGACGTTTTTGAGTTCTGTACCGTCGGATAATGTCACACTGACGCTAGTAGTTCCGGCTGGCACTACGTGGCGATTGGTTACAATTAAACCATCTGATGAAATAATAATGCCCGTGCCCGCACTTTCTTCTTGGCCAGAACCACCGCCAAACAAATTACCGTAAGGATTGCTAGTACTAGCTGTCGGTGATTGGCTAATTACATCGACCGACACTACACTTGGACCAACGGTTTTGGCAATTTCGCTAATCAGCTCACTCTCGCTGCTGACAACTTTTTTCTGTGACGATAAGCTGCCGGTTACCACGCCATTGTTGTCGCGATTTGCAGCACCCAAGTAACCGCCAAAGAAACCGGCACCCAAGCTAATCAGTAATGCCACAATTAATGCCGCTGCCTTGAGGCGGGGTTTGCTGGCACCTGGCTTGGGCAAGCGAGGTTTTGGAATACGAATCGCTATTAGATCGTCGGGGTTTGCTGATTTTGTTGTTTTCTTAAGTGGTGATCCGTTTGATGACACGCTATAGCTGGGCTGTTCGCCAACCGGTGCATCTTTTGGTGCTTCAACACCTGGTTCTATTCGTTCCATGACTTCCCCCCTGCATATCTTATTTTAACCTAGCAAGCTCCAGTGGAGTAGTGCAGTTTGGTCGAAAACTGAGTATCGAAGCGCAGGCGTACCAGAAAGGTACGGTGGCCATCGGAACGGAAGTTTTCGGCCGAAATGTGCTGTGCTTTACTGAAGCTTTAGACTACTTTGTCGCCCCAATCGGAGAACGTTAGGATGACGAGCAGTATAGCGATTATGATAAACACGAATTGCCGCTTCAGCATCGGGCTTAAACGCTCTCGGTGATCGAAGAAGTACAACCCCGCTAAGCCATAGCCTAACACACTTAAAATGAGCGTTGGCTGAGAAATAATTCCATAAAATAATAGCCAGTGGCCAAGCAGCCAAGCCAGTGCCGCGCCAAAGTATCCCCACAGATACGACAGTAGCCGAGCATAGGGTTCGTCGAAACTATCAAAGAAGTGGCGGGCGGCCAGATAACATACCAAACCGGTACTAAACACTAGGCCAATAAGTGGAGCCGACGACCAGGTAAGATAGATTGCCATCAAACCGCAGAACTGGCTGATCATGGCCTGGAGTGCGATCATTACAGCACTACTGGCTGGCTTAATAACAATCAGCCACACACCATACAACGCAGCCCAGATAAGCTGCCACCACTGTGAACCGCTGTGCGTCATAAACAACACTACAGACAGGCCAACGATAATATCGACTGAGTTGGCCCGAATGTTGGCCGGCCAAAAACGCGGACGCACTGCAAACATGCGCCATTTACTGAGTACAATCACACTAAACGCCAGCTTGATGAACGTATCGCCCAAGCGCACCAGTGCAAACAGCACGATAGGAAGCAGCACCAATAGACCGATGTGCAAAATGTAGGATAATCCACCGGCTGGTTTTACTTTGGCGATAAGGGGTTTAATCATAGTATCATTTTGACAGAATAAGTCCTTAAATTTTACAGGGATTGGTCGGCGCCTAAGATAACAATAATGTTGGCAGTACCTTTTTGGATTGCCGGATCTGGCAATGTACTGACGGGCGTAACACCGTAGAGACCTTGTAGGTAGCTCAACGTGGCCTTGTCGGCGCCATTGCTAAAATCGACAATCACCGTCTTGGGATACGCCCCTGAAGGTGCGTTACCCACACTCACGACATTGTACCCTCCTGACTTTAGCGCATTTGCCTTGGCTGAAGCAAGTCCTGCCTTGATGGTTCCGTTCAGTACCGTAATCTGGGCGTTCTCGGTTGCTGGCGTTGAGGGAGCGGTTTGTGTAGTAGTTGTAGTGGTGGTTTTGCTCGCCACCGGCTGCAATGCTTGCTGTACAAAAGCTTGAATTGACTTGTACTGGAACAGGCCATCGACCGGTTGATCGATTGATGTGCCATTGAGGTTCGCGGTTGTCACGAGTTTATTTGGTGCCGTCACAAGATCTAAAGACGTAATGGCATTATTGCCGATTCCCTTACCGATGTTGTAAGCCCTGAGCGCATCGGACAGGCTAAAATCGGTCACCAAATTATTGCCAAAGGCGTTAATGAGCTGCGAGACTTTGAGCGGATTGCTGAGCGTGCCAGCCGTCAACACCTTATCTTTGAGTGCCAGAAGGATTGATCGCTGGCGCTGCGAACGAGCAAAGTCGGAGCTAGTTTCGCGCGAACGAACGTACAGCAATGCCTGAGCGCCGTTCATGGTCTGATTACCAGCGGCCGCCAAGACAGGATTGTTTTTGTTTTCCCAAGCCATGGTTGGGTCAACTAATGCCTGTGGCACGTTGATAGTAACACCACCAACAGCGTCAACTGCTTGTTTGAACGAGGTAAAGTTAACAAGCACCGTGTAATCAATTGGGATGCCTAGCACCGTTTGTACTGCTTGATCCGCTTGCTTGAAGCCAGCTTCCACTGCGGCGGTATTGGCATTACTGTCGTCAATTTTGCCAAGCGTGTTGTATTTGCCAACTTCGTAGGTGGCGTTTATCTTCATGCTCCCGTATTTAGGCACCTGCACCCAGAGGTCACGTGGAACACTAAGCATAGTGGCCGTTTTGTGGACGGTATCGATACTGGCGACCATCATGGTATCGGTCAGGTCGGGAGCTTCGTGACCATCACCACCGTTACCAAGCAGCAAAATGTTGACATGGCCAGTGCTTTCGCCCTTGAGTGGCTGACTGCTCGATACTGCACTCAAAGCTGTAGAATGGTCGCCGTTGCCACGAAACACTTTGTGTACCTTACTAAAGCCTTGGGCAAACAACGTACCGCCGGTGATTAACAGTAGCGCCAGCACGGCCAAGCCGCCTCGCAGTAACCAGGTTCGGAAGGTTCGGCCGGCGGTTAGCCGGTTTTTGGGTTTTTCGATTTCTTCGATTGACGCCAGATCGAATGGTGACAATTGGCCACTGGCGGCAACGACCGGCAGATCTGGCTGGGCTTCTGGTTTAGGAAGCTGCCCAGCAAGGTGACGATCATCCACTACAGCTTCTACCGGCAAACTAACAGGTGGTAACACTTCGGGGCTGGCACTGGGCATCGGTTGAGCAATCTGAGCTACCTGTTTTCTTGTATCTGGCACACTAAAGCTATCTACCGACTGCAATGATGCAGCCGAGCGGCCCGGACGCCCAGAACTAGAGACTACCCTAAAATTATCCATAACAACTATGGACTAGTATAGCTGTTGAGCAGCGCAACGTAAACCCTCCGCCCTGTATCTGCGTTGAGCTCACAGCCTGACCCACACTCACTTTTTTGACGCCTAAAGAAAAACGACCTACAGTTTTGGTTGTCCAACTAAAACAGAAAGGGTCGTTTCTCTAATGACTACACTACAAAAGATGGCAGCTGCTGTAAAGCAGCTGCGACAAACATATATCCCTAAAGCCAAAGCCCGACGCTTCTATCTCGGTGTTGAGCAGTTCTCACTCAGCGAATTCAGCTCATTGAATGCGGCTGGCAGGAGACTCGGCCTGAACCGCTGGACGGGTGAGAACCGGATCCGGCGAGCAGTCACGGACACTTCACTGGCAGATCACTTACAACGCTTGCTGGTCAGCGAAGCAGTAGCTTCGCACACTGGACAGTGGTACTGCTCACTGGATCACTCCCAGTTCGGTCCGTTCTGTATTGCTATCCTGGCAGTGTCATATCGCAAAGGCAGAGCCATACCAACTTGGTGTCAGGTCAACATATCCGAGGCTGGTCTCATTGCACCGCTGCTGACGGCGCTCGAGGAACTGTTTGTCTTTCTCGGTGAACACGCACCAGGCCTCCAGGTAGTCCTGGTCATGGACCGTTGGTTTGCTTCCGACAAGCTGTTTACCCTATTCACGCGGTACGGCGTGTACTTCATCGCCCGCACCAAGAGTGACAAGTTAGTCCAACTACCCTGGGATCCCAGCTGGTGGCGAGAACCGATTCACGACATTAGTCACCCTGAACTACCCATTACCTACCGGAGCCACCGGCTCCGGTTAGTTCGTTCCGACTACCAGGAGGAGATGAAAGACCCCGAACCCTGGTTCTTACTCACCAACCTACCAGAGAACATTACGAGACGGATAGTCCTGAACCGCTATGCCGAACGGTTTGAAATTGAAGAGGCCTTCAAAGACATCAAGTGGTTACAGCGACTGGAATGGCAACGGGTCAGAAAGCCGGAAGTGATCCGGAGCTTACTCCTCTTCGTCTTCTTGGGTTGGTGGTTACTCTGGCGTTACACCAGCAAGGACATCCCAAAGCAAACACAGAAAGTTCACCCCAAGAAACAGCTTAGTTGGTTCAAGCAGGCTTGGGAGTATCTGCAGCGGCTCCTGCGTACGCCGCTGCTGCCACCGATTCCGGTGACTCAGTTACAGATTGGAGGGAAAAAGTGAGTGTGGGTCAGGCTCACAGCTCGTCGATAACGCTTTGTGCTATAGTAAAAGCCGACATGAATCCATCCACGCCATCATCAGAACCCGTCTTACCAGAAGACCTTAACCTTCCCGAAGATACGACGACTCCGGAAGGTGGTAAACATCGCGGTGCGGTGCGTGAAGTACTATCAACTATTGGCGTACTGATTACGGCGCTAGCCGTAGCATTTGGCTTTATTGTGTTTGTGTTTCAGTCGTACCAAGTTTCTGGGCCAAGTATGCAACAAACCCTGCACGACCAAGATCGGCTGATTGTCTGGAAATTACCGCGAACATGGGCAAAAATTACCGGTCATCAGTACGTACCTAATCGTGGCGATATCATCATCTTTACCGAGACAAACCTGGCTCAGTTTGGCCAAGAAAACACCAAGCAGCTTATTAAACGAGTGATCGGCTTGCCTGGCGACCGCGTTGTAGTAGCAAATAATACCATAACCGTATTCAACAAAGCACACCCCAAAGGTTTCCAGCCGGACAAAACGCTGCCCTACGGCGTAAACATCACCGAACCCGCACAACAGCCTGGCACATTTACCTTGGCTAAAGACGAGATCTTTGTCTGCGGTGATAATCGTACTAACTCGCTTGATTCGCGATTCTTTGGGCCTATTAATACCAGTCAGATTGTTGGTAAACTGGCTGCTCGCATCTTGCCGCTTGATAAAGCTGAGAAGTTTTAGTCTCTAGTTATTTTCGAGCGTGCTGAGCAATGTTTGCAGGTGGTCATCATCGCGGAAGGTAATCTCTAGGCGGCCGCCATGAGCCATACGCTTGACGTGAACTGGGGTTGCCAGACGTTTGCTAAGCAGTTTAGTTGCTGGGGTTTCGGTCTGGACGCGCTCGTGGGTGGCATCATGTTCTCCAACACCTTCTTTGTGGCTGGTGACATACCGTTCGGCTTGGCGGACCGACCAACCGTTGGCAATAATTAATTTGAGCAGTTCGGCTTGTTTTTCGGGTGAATTTTTTAATGCCAGAATTTGGCGAGCGTGGCCTTCGCTGATCTGTTTTTCACGCAGCGCTAGCTTAGCGTCATCGGGTAATTGCAGCAAACGGACGATATTCACTACTGTAGAGTGAGCCTTGCCAAGCCGTTTGGCAATTTCATCGTACGGCGTACTAAATTGCTGGTGCAGGCGCTCAAGAGAAACTGCTTGTTCTAGCGCCGATAAATCTACGCGCTGGACGTTTTCGATGATCGAAATCTCTAATTGCTCTAATTCTTTTGATGTCCGAACAATTGCCGGTACCTGTTTGAGCCCTGCAATCTGGGCCGCACGCCAACGGCGCTCACCAGCGATAATGCGGTAGCGAGTGCCTTCGGGGCTAACAACCAAGGGCTGCACGATACCGTACTGCTCGATTGATTGAGCCAGTTCCTGTAGTGCGATTTGATCAAAATGTTGGCGTGGCTGATCGGGGTTGGCGTCGAGTAGTTCGACGGCAAGCTTTTGAATCCGTTCGTTTTCTTCCACCAAGATCGTTGAATCAAACGCGGTTGGCAACAACGAATCAAACCCGCGTCCTAATCCTGTCTGTTGCTTCCCTGCCATATGTTCTTCTATAGTACCATAAGCGCCGCGCACCACAGACTCACTCTAGCCAAGCCGCTGTACGACTTCTTCGGCTAGTTTTTTATACGCCCTTGCACCCTTGCTCCACTTGTCGTGCTCAAAAATTGTTCGCCCAAAGCTTGGGGCTTCCGCCAAACGAACATTGCGTGGAATGACTGTTCTAAAAAGTTTCTCACCAAAATGTTTGGCGACTTCGGTCTGGACTTGCTCGCTCAAAACAGTTCGTTTATTGAACATGGTGAGTACGACACCCAAAATTTCCAGATGTGGATTCAAACCCTGCCGCACCAGCTGAATCGTATTAAGTAGCTGCCCTAAACCTTCCAGCGCAAAGTATTCGGACTGTACCGGAATCAACACTTTATCGGCAGCGACCAAAGCATTAATAGTTAGTAAACCCAGGGCCGGCGGACAATCGATAATCACGACGTCGGCATTGGCTAGTTGCAAGGCTTGGCGCAAGCGAGTTTCGCGTTCGGCAACGTTTACCAGATCAACTTCGGCTCCAGCCAAGTTGGCGTTCGACGGCAAGACAAACAAATTCTTATTAGTAGCCTGCAGCATGATGTTTGTTAGCTCGGTTCGGCCAAGTACTACGTCGTACAATGTTGCAGACAGCTTATTTTTATCTATGCCCAGTGAACTTGTCGCGTTGCCTTGCGGATCAAGATCGACCAATAGCACCTTGCGCTTCGCCGTTGCTAGTTGTGTCGCCAGATTCACAGCAGTCGTTGTCTTGCCAACGCCACCCTTCTGATTTACTACTGCAATGATTGTTTGTGTCACTCTGCGTCTACCCTCATCTTAAGCATAAGTATACCACCAGCGTCGCCTGCTTTAACAGCGCTTTCATGGAGCTTAGAGGCAACTCCATGACGTCACAGTATGCATAACCGTGCGTGCTTCAAACCAAGAACCGTCCACTTTTCTGGGCAACTCATGCTTCCTAATCATTTCCTGCATAGCCTTATACTACTAGCTGTTTAGTGCTAATCTTTCACGAGTACTATTTATACGACACCGCTGGGCACGTCTTCGTTTAATTACTGGTTACTGGAGGCTATTTATGTAAGTTGCCCATTGATCGTTAGTGAGCACAGTCGAGCTTTGGATAAACAGCAGGTAGTCCTTCAGACTAAACACAATCGTCTGGGAATTATACTTTTGGTTTGTCAGCAGATAGGCACCGCCTTGATTGGTTTTGAGCGGTATTAAGGCGTTTAAGTTTTTGGCAGCTTGGGTTACAGCCGTCTGGGCGTCGGCGGTAGAATCGACCTTTTGCTGGCTAACGGTAAACTGTTTGCCATCGATGTTATCGATATAGCTGTAGCTTTGTTTGGTAGCGTCGTAGCGGCTATGCGTGTTATCTGGCGTAGCAAGATTCGACTTACCGGCTGGAACCATTGGTGCAAAGTCGGGTTTTGGCGCACTAATGTCTGGCGCAGTAGTGCCGCCACTCACGGTAGCTGCTAGGCCTTTGGTGGCAATCGATTTATTATTGGTGGCTACATGCTTGGTTATAACACCGGTAGCCGCCAAAACTACCAGCACAGCCATGACGCTAGCACCGATAATCAAGCGCTTCTTTGTGAACAGCCCCCGAAGGCCCTGAAGCACAGCTTTTGTTCGTTTGAACTGGGGCTTTTTGAGCCGAATCTGCGGAAAATTGATCTGTATTGATACCCCCGCAACCGGTGGTACAGCTGGCTTTTGTTCCAGCAAAACAGGCGGCGCAACTGCTTGTGCTTGCAGAACCGTAGGCCGATTGGGCAAACTAGGCTGCCCTACAGTGCTTAGCCAAACTTCGCTTGCACGGACTGCAGGCACTACCAGCGGCCGATTAAACGGCACCGCCTTACGGCGAACAACTTCTTTTTTACCCGGCGACATATCCAACATTACTTACCATTATACCGAATATGTTTAAACAGAGCAGCATCCCCGTTTATGGGTGCGCGTCGAGAGTTGTTTGCTGTTCATTGACGAATGTCTTTCCATCGCGTAGACGCTTGCCTGGCCCTGGCGAGAAGTAAAAGTCATACTTGGTGATCTGTGGTGGCGTAGCGGCATCTGGGAAATTAAAGCTTTGAGCTTGATCGATATCAAATGTAATATCCCAATACCGCGCCGCACCTTGGTCGACTCCGGAAGCATCAAGCGCCTGGAACGTTATGGGTGAACCGTATGCCGGACCAGTCCCCAGACCAGTTAATGTAGTGCCAAACTTCTGCCCCCAGCCTTGTGTAGAAGCGTTGACGCCAGTAGCGGTTTTAACGCTGATTTTCCAACGATCTATATCTACCCCACTAATCTGGGCATTAGTACCTAGTACGTACAATTGGCGAAATGTAGCGTCCGTTCCGAAGTCAACATAACGACTATAGGTAGCATGAATTGCCTCTGATAGTTGGCCGCTCTGCTGCACGACGTTTGTAGTAATGATGTTGGTACAGTCGTCACCACCACTTAGAAAGAAATAGCCGTTGGAATAGCCAGCTGCCGACCCAAAACTGGCCGTTGCGAGTGTATTGGCGGGCTGCTGCCAATCGCCTACCGTTCCGTTACCGTTGACGGCAGCAAAATTAACATTGTTCGTGCAACTGGTAGTGGCAACACCGTTGCGGCCTCCAAATGTATAGATGTAGCCATTAGCACCTACCGCAGACATACCAGCCTGTTTATACGGCATGCTATTGTCGAAGCTCCAGGCACTAATGTCACCGCTTGATGTGTTTGGTGTGGCAACCTGCACATCTGCATAGTAGTTTGTGCCATCGTAACCACCGATGACAAATAAGTAGGCACCGGCCGAAACTAAACTCAGTTCACGTCGAGCAGTTGTAAAGCCGGCTGTTGTCGAGAACCAGGTCTTGGATATGTCACCACCGGTGGCAAGTGCTGGGCTGACAAGCACTGTGCTTTGGTTGGTGCCACTATCATTACTCCCGCCAGCAACAAATATGCGGTTAGCATAGACAACTGCACTAAATTGAGTGCGGGCCACTGCCCCACTGCCGCTATCGCCAACTGCACCGGTAGCCGCCGTCCAAGCAGCGGGTGCCCCTGTTGACGCATTAAGCTGGCTGTAATAAGTATTCGAAACAGCTGTTGTTAGGGCGCTGCCCGTTTGACCTCCCATATAGTACAGATAGCCATTCAGCGCCACTAATTGCCCAAAGGCCGTGCCAGTGGTAAGTGTCGGACCAGCAGTCCAACTACCAAGTGTACCGTCAGCTTTTATCTGCGCATAAGCCGAGGTGTTATCGGTGGCCGTACAACTAAGGCTAGAGACCGTAAAAGTACTACAGCCGCCCGCCACATAGAGATAGCCGTTATATACGGTTGATGCCATACCTACTCTATTTGATTGACTGAGATCTCCCGCATAAGTATGCGCCGTGTTCACCCAGCTGTTTACCCCAAGATTATCGGCATTGTAGACAACAAACGATTCATTGGCAAATGTCGCCGTATCATCCGGCGTTATGTTGGTACAGCCGCCTGGTGGTGGGCCAGCCAAGCAGCCACCCGTCACATACATAAAGCCATCGCCAACCGCAACCGCCGGACTCCAACGAGGAGTAAGCGTCGAAGTCGCAGATTTTGTGAACAAATGGCTTGCATCACCAGCAATATCGCCCGTTCCACCGGTGGAAAGGTCTAGCTTGCCAATTTGCACATCACCATAGGTTGTACCATTTGCGCCGCCAGGTGGTCCGGTGGTGTCGGCAGCATTATGGCCGCCAATGACATAGAGATAGCCGTTTATAACTGCGGCGACCGTTCGGCGTCGCGGTTGTGTCATGGTGGCGGTTGTCGCTTGCCAGGTTGTGCCGCTTACGGCTACAATATCTCCGCT
>Ga0207055_1161_pt1 | contig 13989 bp, 17 predicted proteins | sample Alteio_BWMinCont_57_FD_153293 | JGI IMG/M metagenome (GOLD analysis project Ga0207055, IMG submission 153293) | Enriched cells from forest soil in Barre Woods Harvard Forest LTER site, Petersham, Massachusetts, United States -... | ecosystem: Environmental > Terrestrial > Soil > Temperate forest >...
GCTTTTGCCGAATCAACGTGGAGTAAAACCTCAATACGGCCAAAAATCCTATGCGGCGGATTTGCAGAAAAATGATATGGTACTGGCCGCCTCTGGCGACGGGCGAGAGGGCTCAATCGGCATCCATCAAGATGTGGATTTGTATGTGGCCAAGTGGAATTCCGGCCGCGAACATGAATTTCGCTTTAGAAATAAGGCGAGATATGGTTGGCTACAATTGGTCGCCGGTCAGTTGGACGTCGAGGGCAGTAAAATGTCTCCCGGTGATGGTTTGGCGGTAGCGGCTGGGGAGAAGCTGGTCATTCGCTCCAAAGGCCCGGTCGAGTTCTTGATCTTCGACCTGCCTTAATATGAGACATTGGCCAAGAACGGAATTTTTGGAGTGTGCAGTGACTGAATTCTTCGCTAAGATATTGAATATGCGTCTATTATTAATGACTCTTACTTTGCTTTTGGTGCGCGGCCAAGCCGTGTTCGCGCAAGAGGATTTTCCCCTCGAATATGTGATGGAAAATGAGGCTGAAGACGTAGAAGTTTGCCAGGACTTTATTTGCGCAAAGTTGCGCGAAGAGATCTTGGTCGAAGCCACCAAGTGCCGCCCGCTGGCCAGCTTCAAGCGCCGCCGCATGCACGTGCGCCGCAAAACGGCCGCCAATTCCTGCAAGCTGTTTCATGACGACAATAGGTTGATGAGCAAAGGCAAGTGCTCGGCGGCTATCCGTCAAGCCTGCGAACGCTCTGGCATCGATGGGCGTTACTTGGCCGAAAATGCCTATAATTTGCAGAAAAAGGGGCTACTCGAAAAAGCTGGTTTTGTGAACATGATCTGGAAATACGATGAGCACACGGCGCCCCTGGGTTCCATTTTGACCTATGTTGGTGGCTTGGGCCATGGCTATGGACACATCGAAGTCCGCGTGAATCCGCATTTATACTGTAGCGATCATTGCAATGATCATCCGGTCAGCGGCCAGAGCGCGGCGACCAATCGTCGTTATAAGTTGGTGGGAGTGTATCTGCCATTTGCGTCGAGCATTCAGATCAGTTCGCGCAATCCGACCGCTTCAGGCGTGCACAACTAGCGCTGGGCGAATTCGTCGACTAGCGCCTTATATAGCAATCCTAGATCGTGATTCATGTTTTTCAGGCGTTGCATAATGGCTTTGGCAACGCGCTTGAGAATGGGCAGTGCCCATTGCGGATTGGCGTTGCAGTAATTTTCAAAATCAGTCTTAGAAAGCACGAGGCACGAACACGCGCTTTCGGCACGAATCGTAGCGGTGCGCGTGTCGGCTTCGAGCAACCCGCTTTCGCCAAAAAAGGCCCCCATGTGGCCGGCGAGGATCGCGACTTTGTAGAGATCGCCGTCTTGAGTTTTCTTGAAAACGCTAGCCGAGCCGTCGGCCAAGATAAAAAAATCGGTGCCGGGCTCGCCTTCCTGAATGATAGTTTCGCCCGCCTTGTAGAGGCGCAGATTCATCAGTTTATTAAGCGCCGAAAAGGCTTCGGGATTGTCGCAAATGTCGGCGAAGAGCGACACCTTGGTTAGGATCTCATGCGTGTCGACAACCGGGTTGAGGTGACTATGCAGTTTTGGCGCTGGGCTCATGCTGAGCGGCTCCTTCCTGGGCTTGATTGTCGAGTACGATCGCAAGGCTGCCTTCGTGCACGACATATTCGTTGGCGGGCGCAAAGACCGGGTGATTGAATTGCAGCGACTTCACGCGCTTCAAATTGGAAACCAGCTCGCCCATGTTGGCCGTTTTTTGTGCATTTCTTAGGGCGCGATGGCGAATGCTATCGCTATTGCCGGTATTTTCTAAAATTCCGAGCAAGAGAGAGTCGCCGTAGTAACCGGTCCAAGCGCGCTTGATTTCACCGTAAGTCTTACCGACCAAGGGATCGGGAATGGCCGTGGTGATGATTTTTACCGAAGCTTGTGGCGAAAGAATTTCGTAAAGAACGTTTGCGATGCCCGTGCCCGCGGTGGCGTTACCGAGAATCATACGGCTATATTCGCGAGTGTAAATGACTTCTGAAACATTGGCGATCTTGAGATAGTGGTCCATCTTCGGATCGTAGATCTCCGCGGCGACCAATGTGCCACGCGCAATTTGTGAAAGAGTCATGGCGGCCATAATGGTACGTGCGTCGACTTCGCTTTCTGAGGGATTTTTGCCGTCGGTGTTGGGCGTTTGATCGGCTACGATCAAAATGCGGCGAGCGCGTTCGGGAGCCGCGCGGCGTAGGTTCGACTCGTGAATGTAATCGGCGACCACCATTTGCACTTCAGACAGAGAGGGATGTTGTTTGAATGAATCGACCAGAATCTCGCTGAGTGGGGCGACGAGTACGATGTCGTGTGGTTCCATGTCGGGATTGCAGGCGAGAATGTGAAGCAGAAGATCTTCCATATCTTCTTTCCATCCGCAAACCACGAAGTGATTTTTCAGTTTATCGGTTTCCACCGTTTTCCTCCCCTTAGCCAATGCTTGTTCCAAAAAGTAAGTTGAAATTTTTGCGGTCACTATACTCATGGTGACCACTCCCACAACCATCAACATCGTAGCCAATAAGCGACCTTGGCCGGTGATGGGATATTTGTCGCCGTAACCAACGGTCAGAAACGTGACGATTCCCCACCACAGTCCATCTTGTAAACTGTGAATGTTTGAATCTTTCACGGTATCTTCAAGCCAGTACACCATGGCTGAGATTCCTACCCAGGTCACAGCCAAGGTGGTGATCACGGTGCTCATCAAATGGACTTTGATAAAATGCTTGAACCTTGTCCAAGGACTATGCCTGCCGTGCGCTACCTGTTTTGCCATGAGTTTTTTATCGGCAATATTAAGAGGCAAGAAGAGAGCGAAGCCCCAGGTCGAGGTCCAGGAATTGCAACACCAAATAGCGCGATCAGCCTTTGGCCTAGCGATTTTTCGCCGCGTCATTATCGAGCTCGCCTATCGAGTCATCTAGTAAATTGATTTGAGTGACGGCCGACAAAATTGGATATTGAAGAGCAAACCAAGGAGCAAGAAATGGATACCAATATCAACATCGGAATTAGCGAAAGTCATCGCACTGAGATCGCCAAGGGCTTGTCGCGTTTACTCGCCGATACCTACACGCTGTATCTCAAAACTCACGGCTTTCATTGGAATGTAACTGGTCCAATGTTCAATTCACTTCATTTGATGTTCGAAACTCACTATCAAGAACTGTGGGCGGCAACGGATGTGATCGCTGAGCGAATTCGTGCGCTCGACGCCTTTGCGCCTGGCAGCTACTCTGAGCTTGCCAGGCTGACCTCGCTTAAAGAGTCACAAAACGGAGTTCCGCACGCGAAAGAAATGATCGGTCAGCTTTTAGAAGGGCACGAGACGGTCATTCGCACGGCACGCTCGCTGACCTCAGTGGCGGAAAACGGCGGCGACGAAGCCACGCTCGACCTATTAACCCAACGCTTGCAGATTCACGAGAAAACCGCATGGATGCTGCGTTCACTCTTACGCGACTAATTGAAGAGTTAGGTATTCTAGTCTCTGAAAAGGATTTCGAGGGTGGCGAAGAGCTGCTCTCGGGAGCCTTTGGTCTTTTTCCGAAGCACGAAGCGTTTTTGCACTATCAATTCGGCAAGATGTATGTGCAGTGGAATAAAATGTCTTCAGCGCTGGTGCATTTGGCGAAAGCCGCGGAGCTCGCCAAACAAGCAGAAGACGAAGTCCTGACCGTGCAGGCCGTGGAAGAATTGCGCACGGCCAAGAAGCTTCAAGCGCTACAGGCGCCTTAGTCTTAGTATTTCCACTTCTCTTTAAGATTGCGATCCAGCAAGTCGAGGAAGTCTTCAGTGTTCAAATACTGACCTTCTTTCACGTCGTTGCCAAAGGCGAGCATAGCGAGATCTTTGGTCATCTTGCCACTTTCAACCGTCTGCACGCAGACGTGTTCGAGCGTTTCAGCAAAACGGATCAAATCGCCATTACCATCGAGTTTACCGCGAAAGGCGAGTCCACGTGTCCAGGCGTAGATTGAAGCAATCGGATTGGTCGAGGTCTTTTTGCCCTGCTGATGTTGGCGATAGTGGCGTGTCACGGTGCCATGAGCGGCTTCAGCCTCCATCACCTTACCATCGGGAGTGATCAGCACCGAAGTCATTAGGCCGAGTGAGCCAAAACCCTGCGCGACCGTATCGCTTTGCACGTCGCCGTCGTAGTTCTTGCAAGCCCAAACGAAGGCTCCGCTCCACTTCAAGGCCGAGGCAACCATGTCGTCGATCAAGCGATGTTCGTAGGTGATGCCGAGCTTTTGATAGTTAGCTTTGAATTCTTTTTCGTAGATCTCTTGAAAGATATCTTTAAAGCGCCCGTCGTATTTTTTGAGAATCGTATTCTTGGTTGAAAGGTACAGGGGCCATTTTTTCATCGCGGCGACGTTGAAGCAGCTGCGCGCGAAGCCGGCGATCGATTCGTCGGTGTTGTACATGGCAAGCGCGACGCCGTCGCCCTTGAAGTTATAGACTTCGTGAGTTTGAGCGGCCCCGCCTTCGGGTTGAAAGGTGATGGTGAGCTTGCCTTTGCCTTTGGTTACAAAGTCGGTCGCGCGATATTGGTCGCCAAAAGCGTGACGACCGATGCAAATCGGCTGCGTCCACCCCGGCACCAAGCGCGGAATGTTTTTGCACAAAATCGGCTCACGAAACACGGTGCCGTCGAGGATGTTGCGGATTGTGCCGTTCGGTGACTTCCACATCTGTTTTAGGTTGAACTCTTTCACGCGCTCTTCATCGGGAGTGATCGTGGCGCATTTTACGCCTACGCCGTATTTGCGAATGGCTTCTGCCGCTTCGATGGTGACTTTGTCTTCGGTTTTGTCGCGATGCTCGACGCCGAGATCGTAATATTTCAAATCGATTTCAATATAGGGCAGGATGAGTTTCTTTTTGATAAAGTCCCAAATGATTCGGGTCATCTCGTCGCCATCGAGTTCAACGACAGGGTTTTTCACCACCACTTTTTTCATGTTCTCTCCTTAGGAGCTTGATTGTGAATTCTCGCTGCCAGCTGGTCAACTGCGGGATTTGACGCTTTGCGAGCCTTTGACGGAGGCGGTGTTTCACTGCGAAAACAATCCATGTCCATCGTCATCCAAACCCGCGATCTAACCCGTGTCTACAAGACCTATCGTCGCAATGAGGGTGGATGGAATGCGCTAAAGGGATTTTTCAATCGCCAGACCGAGCTAAAAGCGGCCTTGAAGTCGACCTCGATCTCGATCGAAGCCGGCCAAATCGTGGGTTTGGTGGGAGCCAATGGCGCGGGAAAGACCACGCTTCTGAAAATTCTTTCAGGTTTGATCTATCCGAGCACCGGCGAAGTTGAAGTTTTGGGTTTTAAGCCGTTCGAACGCAAGTCTGAATTTTTGCGACAGATTTCCATACTGCTCGGGCAGAAGGCTCAGTTATGGTGGGATTTGCCGGCGGCAGATAGCTTCAATCTTTTGACGAGCATTTACAGCCTCGATCCCAACCAAGCCAAGTCCGACTGGCTCACGTTGGCCGACAAGCTCAATTGCCGCGAGCAATTGCATGTGCAATTGCGCCGCCTTTCGCTCGGTGAGCGCATGAAGATGGAAATTATCGGTAGCTTACTCCATCGCCCGAAAATTCTTTATTTGGACGAGCCGACCATTGGCCTCGACGTACTGGCGCAAAAAACCATTCGCACGTTCCTAAACGAGTACGTTCAACAGCATCAGCCGACGATTATTCTAACCAGCCATTACATGGACGATATTTCCAGTTTGGCCGATCGGCTATTGCTGATCAGTCAAGGTTCAATTTGTTACGATGGCACAGTCGATAATTTTGTTTTGCATGCAGAAACCAAACTCAATCTCGATGTGAAGAGCGAGGAAACCGACTTTGAAGAAGTCATTCACAAATTTTTTGAGAAAGAATCTCGCGGCCGCCAAACTAGCCGTCCTCAACCAACTTGAGTATCGCCTCAACTACGTGATCGACGCGATCGTGCAACCTGGCCTGAGCGCAATCATCGAGGTGACTTTGTGGATGGCGATGCTGACCGGGATGGGCACCAATAGTCTCGGCGGCTTTGGACGCGAATACTATTTGGCTTACGCCATGTGGGCCACATTCATGGGACGCATCACCACCAATTGGATGTACGAATTTATCATGCTCGATGAGATCGACAGTGGCCGGATCAATTCCATCTTAGTGCGCCCGATTTCGTTCTACGAATTTTATTTTTCTCAATTTATTGGCTACAAATTGGCGACCGCTGCTTTTTCATTTTTAATTCCACTGATTGCATGTCTGGCATTTAAGGCACCGCTGATCGTGGAGCGTCTGCCGCTTATGCTCTTGCTCCTCGCATATTTCTTAGCCTTCACCTACACGATTTCATTTTGCATTTCGTGCATGGCCTTTTTTATGACTCGCGCGCAGTCGTTGACCGGGATGAAAAATATGATGCTCTGGGTGTTAACCGGTGAGCTGATCCCCTTGGATCTTTACCCCGAGCCCATTCGCACTTGGATTGTGCATTCGCCCTTTGCTTCGGGTGTTTACATTCCCGTGGCTTACATAACGGGGAGGATTGATACCCATCTGATTATGCAGAGTTTCGTTAGCATTTCTGTTGGATTGGTGCTCTCGGGTCTGTGCGGGGCTTGGCTGTGGAGGTTGGGCATGCGCAGTTATGCGGGGACTGGCGCATGATACGTTATCTGCGATTGTGGTTTAGCTTTTTGAAAATGAGTTGGATGGCCGACCTCGAATATCGCATTAATTTGATCATTCGCGTGATCGGCGAGGTGGGATGGTACGTAGCTCAACTGAGCATTTTTGAGGTGCTCTATACGCACACCAAAACCATTTCGGGTTGGGACGTGCATGGCATGCGCGTGTTTATGGGCTCACTTTTTTTGTCTGATTTGCTCTACATGATTCTATTAATGGACAATATGGATGGCATCTTTTCTTTCGTGCGCAAGGGCGATCTCGATTTGTATTTGGTTAAGCCGGTGAACTCGCAGTTTATGATTAGCTTTCGTAAAGTGGCGACGGTGTATTTTATCAATTTGGTGGTGATCTTAGGCTATTTGACTTGGGCCATCCGCGAATTGCCTTCGCCCGTTTCGCTTTGGCAGCTTTTCACTTTTGCGGTCATGATTTTCTTTGGTTTTATCTCGCTCTATTCCTTACGTTTTATGTTCGCCACGCTCACCGTACTTTTGCAGGATGCGGGTAATATTCACTTCGTGTGGCATCAGCTCTATCGCCTCGCGACGCGCCCCGATCCGATCTATCCGTATTTCATGCGGGTGATCGTGTTTACGGTCTTTCCCGTGGCATTTTTTGCCAGTGTGCCGTCGCGCATTTTGGTCGACGGATTTGACTGGCATTTGGTTGTAGCGGCCCCGTGCTTTGCGGGAATGCTCTTGTGGGTATCCGCGCGGTTTTGGCATCGCGCGCTTAAGAATTACAGCTCGGCAAGTAGCTGAGATCGGCATCTAACTTGCTCCATGTAGGGTGATCACCTAATGGAGGAGTTCATATGGCACTTAAGAAGAAGAATAGAAAGAAAACGGGTAAATCCGTCTCATCGCGAAGAAAAAATGGGACAGCTTGGATCATGGCCGTCGACCCCTTCAGTGGCTTCGATCTCGAGCCGACTTGGCACCTGGTTCATTCGTTGAGTAGTCAATTCGATGCTAAAGTTCAGGCGGCCTATGTGCTTGCTCCCACGAGCATGAACTGGACCGGTGATTTCTCTGGACCGTGGATGAAGAAGTACATGCCGATTGCAGAAGCCAAGTTAGCCGAAGTTTTGCCTGACGATGTCCCGCAGTCGGTGATTCCCTGCAAGTCTCCTGGCCTTCAGGCCGCCGTGCAAGCCCTAGTGAATTTTGCAGAGAAGGAAGATGCCCAATATCTGGTGATCACCACTCACGCACGCAAAGGCTTAGAGCGACTGGCGATGGGAAGTTTCGCTGAATCGGTAATCCTTACGTCAAAAATTCCGGTGTTGGTGATCAATCCGACGCATAAAGTTCCTAAAACCGTGCGCAAAATCTTGGTGCCGACCGATCTTTCCAAAAAGAGCGAGAAATTTTTGACGGCGATCGGCGATTACGCCAAGAGCCTGCATGCTGAGATTGTGCTCTTTCACAAACAGCCCGACCCACTCGATCCGATCATTCAGCAAGGGGTGTATTCACTCGGCGGCGGCTGGGTGAGCGTGCAGAATTACATCGACGAGGAGTTTGTGCAAAAAAATCAGCAAGTGCAAAAATTCGAAGCGCTTTTGCGCAAACGCGACATCAATGTGAGCCATGTTTTCGACACCTCTCCCGAAGGCTTAATTGAAAGCATCGAGCGCGCCGCCAAAGACAGTGGCGCCGATATGGTCTCGGTGCTGACCCAAACAGGCACATGGGGTGCGGCTTTGCTGGGAAGCGTGGCTCAGGGCTTGGTCAGAAACTCTACTCTGCCGGTGTTGGTGCGGAGATAAATGTACGGCGTTCTTTTTTCTGTCTACAGCGAGTCATGTGACTCGCTGTAGACAGAAAAAAGAACGCCGTACCCACTAGTTGGTATGTTCTTGAACTTTGTCTTTCATATACTGGTCGCCTTCTTGAGCGCGGTGCTTGGCTTTTTGTTCTAGGCAAGCAGCGTCTCCTTTGGAGCAGGCGGCTTCTTCAGCATGATGCCATTTCTTTTTCACGTCGCGCTTGAGTTCATTCTTTTGCGCGTCGGCCTTTTCAGACTCGGTCTGTTCGGCGTAGGCGGTTGCGCCCAGTACGCCAAAAGTCAGCGCGACTACGATTAAACTTTTCATTGATACTCCTTATGGTAGTGGTCGACTCGTGCGACCTGAGATCAGGCTGGCCACGAACGAAACGATGGCGAGCACCAGAAAAACGAACAAGAGCATGCGGCCAATTTCCATAGATATGCCCGCAATTCCCGAGGCTCCGAGCAGTAATGCAACCAGGGCTAAGACAAAAAATGCAATTGAAGCTCTAAGCATGGTGGACTCCTTTTTGTAAAAATATCTCACTAGATTTATCAGCAATGAGGGTGCCAGGAGAGAGGCACACGGTGCTTAAGGCGCGTTCTGAATAAAATCATGAATTGTAGCGATATCACTGGCGCTAAGCGCGCCACCGGACTGGGGCATATCTTTGGGGCCGGGCCCACCTGTGCTGCCAATCAAGCGATAATAGATTTGTGAATTGGCCGGATCGCCTTTGACCATCAAGCCCGCGGCCTCCAAATCAGACGTGCTCATCGACTGGAAAGAATGGCAGGGAGTACAGTGCTGCGAAAAAATGCTCTGCGCGGCTCCCGAGCCTCCACCATAGGTTGAGGCGTCGAGCGTGTCAGAATTCTCTGTCTGTACGCAAGACGCTATAGACAGCAGAAGTAGAATGAAAGACCAATGACGCAGCCGCAATATCACTCCTTATTTGCTACTCGCCGTGCCACGCGCCGCGATGGGAAGGATGACATTTACCACGACGTCCTCTTTCACCCCAACACCCATGTAGCGAATGCCCTTAATATCTAAGTCGGGAAGGTGAACCGGAAACTGCGCTTTGAGTAGATTGCCTTCCACTTTGTAAGTTCCTGTCACTTTTTTCTGAACACCTTTGATTTCGACCATAGCCTCACCCTTACCGTCTTTGCCGGTGGCCTTGAGCAATTTGGCCTGGGGGAATTTTTCGACCATCAAATGCTCTTTGGTGTGTTTGTCGCGTAGACTGACTCCGGTTTTGAGGGTGCGCATATCGACGATCACATTTTCGGCGCCCACGCCACCATCGGCGGTTTTGAAAGCTGTACCAGTCACCTTATCGGTTTCAGCGCGAAAGCTACCTGCGGGGCTCAGTGTCACGTCCACAGCCACACCGGGTCCGTCGGCAAAACTTAGAACTGGCGCGAGCAACAAAGATGCTAAGAACAAACGAAACTTCATGGATTCCCCTCCCGAAAATGAGCCATTCAATTGAATGGACAAGCAACAAATAGATTAGCTAATATTTCGGCGCATGCCAATTTTTCAAATTCTGATCGCGGTTTTTCTCTCGCCACAAGCGTGGAGTTACCCCGAGTTTATCGGATATAAATACTCGTCATGTTTGACATGTCATTTCAATGGCAATGGCGGCGGCCCATTAAATGATTATGGGCGGGCGCTATGGTCTGCGGAAATCGCGGGCCGTTTATTCTCGGGTAACAAGACCGAAGACGAACTTGGCCAATCGTCAGGGTTTTTGGGTTCGACCGAATTGCCGTGGTGGATTCGTCCCGGGCTTAAGACTAGGGATTTGGAATATTGGGCCAATCCGGGTAGCTCGCAGCGCACCTCGCAAAATATTCTGATGCAAGCCGATGCAAACGTGGCCTTGTTTTTCGATCAAGATCAACGCAAAGCCATTGTGGCCAGTTATGGCTATGTCCCGCAGCCGTTGCGCTTAAGTCAGCCGGGAAGTCAAAAAGACAAAGAGTGGATTTCGCGTGAGCATTATTTCCGTTACCAAAAAAGCGATTCACTTTGGTTTTATATCGGCATGCTCGACAAGCCCTACGGCATTCGCATCGTCGATCACACGGCGTATAGTCGGTCGAAGGTTGGTGTCGCCCAAAATGACCAAGCTCACGGGATCATCGCCCAGTACATTCAGCCGAAGTGGGAGTGGAGCTTTGACGCTTTTGCCGGCAATCTCTTCCAAAGTGCCGACCTAAGACAAAAAGGCTTTTCTACATTGTACGAATACGAAGTCGTGCCCAATGCGCGAATAGGATTTTCGGGCATTTATTCAAATAATAATTACGTGGGCAATCAGCGTCTTGCCATCCACTCGCGCTCAGGTCTGGGCTACGGTTCTAGTATTCTACTGGAAGTGGGTGTCATTAAAAATATTCCCAAAGCCGGCGGCGATATCGAACAGGGATATTACAGCTACGCGGAATTGCAGCAGCGCTTGGTGCGTGGGTATCATTTGTTTGTGAATGGCCAGAGTTACAAAGCCAATATGACCGCCGATCACGACAATCTGGTGCAGGCGGGTTTTGGCTTATTGATGTTTCCGATGGCGCGCACGGAATTCCGCGTGGAGTTTGCCAGCGGTCGCCAATTCAACGACGACACTGACGTGCAGCCCGAGTCGTGGACGCTCTTAGCGCAGGTGCATCTATCCTTATGATCAAGTGGATTTGTTTACTCCTAATTTTCTGCACTTGCCTCGCCCGCGCTGACGAGTCGGAAACTCTTAGCCTCGATTCGACTGAGACTAGCGAAAAACCGGCTGAGACTTCGACGGTGAAAGTGAGTAAGCCTAAGGTTACGCGCACCAGATTGAAATATCATGATTGGGCTTTTGGGCCCATCACCTGGCAAGAAGATATCAAAGCTACGCGTACGCCTTACACCACCCCTATTCAGATGCAGTCGGTGGGTCTGCGCGCGGCGTACTCTTACAATCGTTTTTTCTCGACCTCGTGGCGTTATCATCACTCCACCGAATTCGCCTTCGGCAATATCAAGGGGCAAGGCACGATTCCGCAAATTCAAGACGTGCTCCGTGACCAAGCTTGGTTTATGGGAACGTATAGCCCCGGCTTGATGGTGCGTACCAGCCCCGTGTCTGAGGTGGGATTCGGTTTGCCGCTGTCTTATCGCTACATCAAATGGCACTTGCAGAAAGATTCTAATTTCGCCATGGATCGCGGGAGCTCATTCTCGGCCGGTGTGTCAGGGACTTACGTGAATCGTTTTACCTCGCACTCGTCATTGCAAATAATGGTGCAGCAGCAGCATATGTGGAACACAGTGATGTGGGCTCTGGCGTACTCTTATATTTTCTAAAGCATCAATCCGCGTGCGCGCAAAAAGTGCAAAGTGCCGATCCAACCGCTAAATGGAATTGCGGCCTCGAAAGACGTCGCGCCAGTTAAGTAGCCGACGGCCGCCGTTGCACAATTATTGGTGAGCAGCGCATACACGCTCTGAAACCCACGCGTGTCACCGTCTTCTAGGGCCGACAGTAGAGCGCGAATCCGTTCAGGTTTTTCCAAATCCAAATCGTATTGGGTGACACGGTGATGGCGTTTGAGTACGGCGTGGGCGTAAACCTCTTCCATCGACAAAATTCGCACGCCCAGTGGATAGCGGCCTATAGAACTATCAAAAAAACTATAGTCATGTCCCTTGGGAGGAATTCCTTCGGCCGAAATCACAAAATCATCAAGCTTGCGAGTGTCATGGGAAGACTGCGATGTCAATTCGACTGGTGAAGAAAAGTAAAAGCGTAAGAAGACATGATTGATCGTTGGCAGAAACTCCTCAAATTCCAAATTCACTTCGCGAATTTTCGACAGTGGAATTTTAGCAGTCCAAAAGCGATTCTCATGTAAAAGATTGCCGACGACGATGAAGTTTGCATCGCGTTTTAGAATTTGCAGGCGGCGAAAGCGGCAAGAGTCTACGCATAGGCCGCGATAGTGGCCAAAACCAATTTGCGCAGGTTCCTCATAGCGATCAGTCGCCCCACAGGCGCATTGCGGAGCGGTTTGTAAAACGGGGTCTGCATGCGCCACAAAAAATAAAAAGAACCAAGCGATCATCGGGCCGAAATTACCTTACGACCTCAGAATCGGCAAGAGGGCGCCAAAAATTCTGACTTTCAGCGGGAGGCTGGTGCCGAAAAATGGCGCTCGATCTGTCCAAATCTTATCAATGCGGGGCCAGACGCCGTTCGTGCTTGGCGTGGAATATGCTACAGAACGCCTGAATTATTAAAAGGATATATATGAGCAAAGTTGCACGTTTGGTGCTCGGCCTGATGGCTGGGGTCTCTATTGCCGCTCAGGCTTACGATGAAGACACCCATTTTTACGGAACCTATTCCTTCGCACGCTTTGCCGGTATTCAACACGAGGTTGCGATGAAGCTCGCGCTGTCTACGCAGTGGATGGACGAGTGCTTTCTGTCTGACCCATTAAGCATGATCGTTTTACCCTTTGACGGCATAAAAAAGCGCCGTCTGCTGCATTTTCCGACCGTGCGTATGACCAATAAAATCGCGGCCATGGAGCAAACGCAGACCTATTTTGGGATCAATGGCATGACGGGCTTGCGTGGCAAGATGGCGGAATGGCTCTTGGCCTACTGGAAAACTAAGTACAAGTTTGATGAAACTCAGCTTTTATTCCATAGCTACGCGACTCCGAATGACCCTTTTGCCAGTGGCTTAATTCGCCAAGGCTTGCGCGAGGGTGACCTGATGAAGGCCGGCGCCAGCTTGCACGTGCTCGAAGACTCCTACGCCCATGCGGGAACTTCGGCAGAAATGGGGCACACGTGGTTTTGGCATTGGCCCGATCGCCCTTTTGAAAATGAAGACTCGGTAGCCAAGTACTTCGATATGACACAGACTTTGTTTAAGGCACTGGTCGCGATTCGCGCACAATTGCCCGATGCCGCTAAAGATTGCGAACTCAAAACCGGCGGTCGACCCAATTGCTCGCTCGATGCCGATCAATTGGCAGCTGCGTATAAGGTCATTCCCGAAGTTGTGCAGACCGTTTCTTTTAAGGTTCTGCAGAGTTCGGATTATATTCGCCCTACGCTTCAGGAATTTATTAGCAAGGCTGTCTTGGTGGGTTATCTGAAGGATCTTAAGGACGGTAATAAAGAGTATTTTTCAATTCTCGATGCGCTCATGACCAGCGATGCGTTTTTTATCGGCAATCCCAATCCCAACAACAATCTCGATTCTTACGGTGTGCTAGAGCAATACGTTAAAGCGTTGATCGTGAGACAAGACGGCAATCACGTCGGTCGCTATATCGACATTGATCGCGTGCCCCGCGACATGGATTTGATGTCTGACACGTCCATCTCCATCCAACAATACGTTGTTTCGGTTGGGGGAGAGGATGCGTTCGTGCGCACCATC
>Ga0207055_1162_pt1 | contig 13955 bp, 10 predicted proteins | sample Alteio_BWMinCont_57_FD_153293 | JGI IMG/M metagenome (GOLD analysis project Ga0207055, IMG submission 153293) | Enriched cells from forest soil in Barre Woods Harvard Forest LTER site, Petersham, Massachusetts, United States -... | ecosystem: Environmental > Terrestrial > Soil > Temperate forest >...
CATCAACCCACCGCCCTTGGAGAATTTTTTCATCATTTTTTGCATCATCGTAAATTGCTTTAATAAACGATTCACCGCTTGAATGTCAGTCCCAGAGCCGGTCGCAATACGGCGTTTGCGCGATCCATTGATGAGGGCAGGAAATTTACGTTCCTTGCGCGTCATCGAATTGATAATCGCCTCGATTTCAACAAACGATTTATCGTTTATTTTATCTTTGGCAACTTGCGATAACTGTCCCATCCCCGGCAATTTATTGACGATTCCCATGATGCCGCCCATGTTCCCAATTTGCTTGAGTTGATCTCGAAAATCTTCCAAATCAAATGATTTTCCTTTTTTGATTTTTTTAGCGAGTTTTTCTGCTTTGACTTTATCAATATTCCGCTCAGCTTCTTCGACCAGCGTGAGCACATCACCCATGCCCAAAATGCGAGAAGCAATGCGATCAGGATAAAAAGGTTCAAGCGCATCGATTTTTTCACCGACCCCGATAAACTTGATGGGCTTCCCAGTGAGTTGGCGAATAGAGAGCGCCGCTCCGCCGCGCGCATCCCCATCGGTTTTCGTTAAGATCACGCCCGTGAGAGGAAGTGCTGCGTTAAATGCACTGGCTGTGTTCGCAGCATCTTGGCCCGTCATGCTATCCACGACAAACAATGTTTCGATCGGATTGACTGCCGCGTGCAGCCGTTTGATTTCCGTCATCATCTTTTCATCAATATGCAAACGCCCTGCGGTGTCGATGATGACAACATCTACCAGAGTGGATTTAGCCGTTTGAATAGCCGCTCTCGCGATGTCGATGGGATCCTGATCCGATGTACTGGGATGAAATGCAATTCCAATCTGTTTTGCGAGTGTTTCAAGCTGAGCAATCGCGCCTGGACGATAAACGTCAGCGCTCGTGACGAGTACCGATTTTTTCTGTGTTTCTTGCAGCCAGCGAGATAGTTTGGCGACGGTAGTGGTTTTACCAGAACCTTGCAGGCCTGCCATCAATATCACAGCGGGTGCTTGAGTTTGTAAATTTAATGTGTCAGAAAACTCGCCCATCAACACGACTAATTCATCACGGACTAATTTGATGAGCGCCTGCCCGGGAGAGATATGATCCATCACCTCGTGGCCAATGGCTTTTGTTTGGATATGATCAATAAAATTTTTAACGACGGGCAGGGCGACATCGGCTTCGAGTAAAGCTAAACGGATATCACGTAACGTGTCCCGAATATTGTCTTCAGTCAAACGTCCTTTGCCACTTAAATTTTTTAAAACACGGGTCAACCGTTCTGAAAGGTTTGAAAACATAGTGATTACTCTTGATTAGTAAGCAAACTGCTGTTGGCAATAGGTTTCTTTGACGAAACGACTACCGACAATAGCAGATAAAAGATAGCAAAGTGGAATCATAATCAGTCCAGAGTGGTAATCAGCCACGCTGTACAGTGGTAAATGATTGGCTGCATAAGTTCCATCCCAATTGACGCATAAAAGATAGCCCACCAAGGGTTGAATGATTGCGCCACCAGCCACAGTGGCCATATTGTTGAGACCGATGGCCGCACCGATGGTTCCTGGATGACTGTTATCGCGCACCACACAGAATGCGAGAGACTGACCGCCTCCCGCGAGTCCAAATGCAAAAAGTGCAAGATAGAGCATCGGAGTTGAAACATAGCCATAAATAACGATTAAAGAAGAGACGGTTCCCAACACACCGCAAAATGCCAGGATGCTACGGCGGCGTTGCATATATTCTGAAATCCAGCCGCTCAGAGGTGAGCCGACGCCCACACCTATCCAAATTGCTGCGCAAGCCATAGACGCTTCTGCAGTAGTGAGGTGATAGGCACTCACCAAAAAGGGAACACCCCATAATCCCGCGAAAGTCGCGATGGGCGCCCAAATCAAAAAAGAATAACCTGCAACCCACCAAGTGGTCGCGCGCCCAAAAACGAGTTTGAATTTATTGGAGATGCTTTCAGGATTGATTGAAGAAGCTCGTTTTTTTTGAGAGGTATTTTGTGAGGGAGAATCTTTTACGATGAACCAAACCAAAGCTGCGAGAGCAACACCAAATAAGGCGAGATGGACCATGCTATGACGCCATCCCCAATGATGGATTGCAACAGCGAGTGGTAATTCACCACCAATCGCGCCGACAGAACTCATCAACTGGACGATGCCAGATAACACAGCAAAATAAGCAGGAGGAAACCATCGCGCAATTAACATCAACGCGCCAGTAAATGAAAAAGCAGAACCAATTCCCATTAAAAATCGACCTGCTGAAGCATTCACTATGTTCGTGCTGAAACTAAAAAACAAGGCACCTAAAGCGCAAGTTAAAATAGCAATGGTCATCACGCGCCTTGGTCCAAAGCGGTCGTGCAAAAGACCTGCAGGAACTTGCATGGGGGTATAGGCGTAATAATAAAAAGCGGAGACCAAACCCAAGCTCGCGGCATTTAAACCTAAATCTTGCATTAATTCATTTGTCATGACGCCTAACGACACTTGTAACGTAAATTCATACATGTAAAACGCAGAGGCAAGGACGCAAATAATAATCGCGAGGAATGTAAATTTATGTTTTTTCATTGTACTACCTCTTTATTTCCATTTTTTAAAATTATTTTATAATTAATGCAGCCACTACATTACGGTTTTCCGCTGTTAATGCATTGTAAGTGCGACACGCTGCGCTGGTGTCCATTACTTCAATGCCAATGCCCTCATTAATCAAATCACCATACACTTCTAATGCAGGAAACTCTAGCTTGCTTCCTGTGCCCACTAGCAAGATAGCAGGACTGAACTCCGAAATGATATCAAAATCAGCTCGAGTGAGGGTAGAGATATGCTGGGGTCTCCAATTCTCTATAATTTTCTGAGGGGACACAATAATACTGTGAGAATAGATCGTCTCATTAACCTGAATACTTCCAGGTCGATAGGCTCGAATCTGATACATCGCTGGATTTTCATCAAGCTCTAGTCCCATTAGGTCACTCCTCGTTGTTAAAGGATACACAATATGGCTTAAGATTTTCTTAAATCAACTGGTTTGTTATATTAAAACGCAGGGCAATCGAGCTCAAAAGTAACCGCTGACATGGAGCGAAGGCACTTCCCCCTTTGAAAAAGGGGGATTGAGGGGGATTTTTTATAAAATACAATTAGGGCGGATTCAACTTTGTTTGATTACAATAAAAAACTTAAAAAAATGCGCGGCGACCCCTTTAATCTGGAATTCACGTTAGGAGAAATAACCAATGAAATGCCATGCGTGTAACAAAGGTAGTTTAACTCAAAAAACAAAGCCGCAAGTCTTCACCTATAAAGGGAGATCTATTACGTTGGAGCAACCTGGGTTGTGGTGTGATTTTTGCGATGAAGGTATTCTGAGCGGCGAAGATATTTCGGAAACTGAAAAAGCGTTTGATAAATTCAAATCAAAAGTGGATGGTGTTTTGCGCCCTGAAGAAATTCGTCGTATTCGCAAAGATATTCTGCATCTGTCGCAAGAAGAAGCTGGAAAAATTTTTGGTGGTGGAAAAAATGGATTTAGTCGGTACGAGCGTGGAGAAACAAAACCGCTACCCGCGGTGAGTAATTTGCTTAAGATGTTTGAACGGCATCCAGAGGATTTGAAGTATTTTACGGATCAACATCAGCAGAAGTCGGCGTAAATTCACTTACAAAAGTACGTTTGTTTTATCTTTCACCTTGGAAAGTTGTTTCAGAGTCCCGTGTCATTCCCGCGAAGGCGAGAATCCATTTAGATAGATTCCCGCCTTCGCGGGAATGACACGTCTAGTACGGTATCAAAGGTTCTGCTCTTAATTCGCATTCAACTACAAACATTTCATTTTGTCATAGCGCGAAGTGTGAGTGGCTAGATAATTCAGATATGTCGGAATAATAGATTTACAAAGACGTGTAACAACATGGTATTCAGCTCAAATTACCCAAAACCCACGCGAGACTTGGTGGCTATGGGTGGACTCGAACCACCGACCTCAGCATTATGAGTGCCGCGCTCTAACCAGCTGAGCTACATAGCCATTTAAGAAGGACGCTATTCTCGAAGCTTTGAGGGTCCCTTGTCAAGGTCTAACAATTTGCATCTTCATAAAATATTGCGTAGAATCGGCAGCCTTTCGAAGATCAGTTTGATTGATTTTCTCCTTGCCTTCGCCAGATCTCTGGTAAGGCTGTAATAACCGTAAGGAGTTTGTAAGCTTTATGAAACATTATGAAATCGTGTTTTTAGTACATCCTGACCAAAGTGAGCAAGTCCCTGCAATGGTCGAGCGTTATAGCAATATGGTTACCCAGCGAAAAGGCGTGGTTCATCGCCTGGAAGATTGGGGCCGTCGTCAATTGGCTTATCCCATTAATAAAATTTTGAAAGCGCATTATGTTTTGATGAATGTTGAATGCGACAAAGAAACCATTGATGAGCTCACCAATGCTTTTCGTTATAACGATGCAGTGATCCGTAATTTAGTGTTAAAGGTAAAACGTGCTATTAAAGATCCTTCTCCGTTGCTTAAAGAAAAAGAAGGTCGGGGTGAGTCCACAGGCGGCCATTTTGATGGAGATCATCGATCAAAAGGCAGAAAAGCACCTCATCGAGAAGAAGATAATATCGCTTTCCCGGCTGAGGCTGAATTGGACCGCGCGGATAAATAAGATTAACGGCTGGAGTGATTAAGTATGTCTACCTATTATCGTCGTAAAAAGTTTTGTTACTTCACCAGCAATAAGTTGACTGAAGTCGATTACAAAGATGTTTATTTGTTGAAAAAATTTATCACAGAAAGTGGAAAAATTGTTCCAAGCAGAATTACAGGAACGAAAGCACGTTATCAACGACAATTAGCTAACGCGATTAAAGTCGCACGTTTCTTGGCTTTATTGCCGTATTGCGACAAGCATTAAGCAGATCGCCATGTTATTGCAACGCTTCACGAACTTTGTTTTGCGAAGCCGTCTCCATGCAGTAGGTACCGCGTTTGTTTTATCACTCGCACCACTGTTTGGAGCGAGCGTGGGCATCTTGGTCGCAACGTTTATTACGCTGCGAAAAGGTGCGTTTGAAGGTGCGCTGGTTTTATGTGTGACGATTGCAGCGTCTTTGTTAAATTACGCGTTGTCATCGGCTGCTGCGCAACCACAAGTGGTCACTGTCGTCATTGCGACGATTATTGCAATTAACATATTAACTTGGCTGCTTGCGCTTGTTCTGCGACGTTATGAAAATTGGAATTTGGTGTTAGACGTAGCGATACTAACGGGTCTTGTATTTGTTTTTGTGGTTCACTTCGTATTTCCAGGTATTCAGAACGAATGGAATACGCAGCTAACCGCTTATTTAAACAAGACTGCTTCGGTATTTGAGCAACTTGCACCGGACGCAGCTGGTCAGGAAGAAATGCAAGCGAGTATGGTGGCGAGTATCAAGCCATATTTAACTGGATTTGTGATTGCTTCCATTGTTTTTAATGCACTGTTCCAATTGGTTCTGGCGAGATGGTGGCAGGCGATTGTGTTTAATCCGGGCGGACTGCGCAGGGAGTTGCATCAGATTCGTTTAAGTTATGTTTCTGCCAGTGTTTTTATTGCAGTGTTGGGATTGGCATACATCGGTAACGCGTTTGGTTTAGATATGTTGCCTATGATGGTTGTCGCATTTTGTGCGGCAGGGCTCAGTTTGATTCACCGGATGTTAGCATCGAATAAAACAGGATGGTTTTGGTTATTGTTGGTTTATTTGGGTATTATGTTTGTTTTTCCAGCGGGAATGGTATTAGTTGCGATTGCAGGATTATTGGATAGTTTATTTAACTTACGGTTGCGGTTTAAGAATTGAAATGAAAAAAGAGGTGTAAAGTGGAAGTTATTTTATTGGAAAAAGTACGTAATTTAGGTGCGCTGGGCGATACAGTGACTGTGAAAGCAGGGTATGGCCGTAATTTTTTAGTTCCAGGAAGCAAGGCTGTGTATGCAACCGCTCACAACAAAGCGAAATTTGAAACACGTCGGGCTGAACTTGAAAAAGCCGCTGCGGAAGGCATTAAGGCAGCTGAAGTGAGAAAACAAGCTGTGTTGGCATTGGGTGTTATTACTCTTCAAGTTAAAGCAGGCGAAGAAGGCAAATTATTTGGTTCTATCGGAACACGTGATTTGGCTGCGGCGATTACTCACGCGGGTGTTGAAGTCAGTAAACGTGAAATCCATCTTCCTTCTGGCGTATTGCGTCAAGCGGGTGAATATGACATCGAAGTGGAATTTCACAGTGATGTGACTGCAGTGATAAAATTTAATCTCGTGGTGGAAGCGTAAATCTCTCCCCCTCACCCTGTTCCCTCTCTCGCACTGAAGAACAATGTTCTTGTTTAGATTGTTGGCGGGAGAGGGGACCTGCTAAGCGGAATCCTGCCTGATTACAAAAAACGAAAATGGAATTTTTTTGTAACTGATGTTGCTTAGTAGGCTCCCTCTCCCGCCAACAATCTAAACAAGAACATTGTTCTTCAGTGCGGGAGAGGGAAGGGGGTGAGGGTGAGTTACAAATCTATTCGTTTGTCAACGCCTCTCAATAATGATAAATATAAATAAAAAGCACCGCTCCCTCACGGTCGCGGCTCTGTCGTTATTTTTATTTGCGTGTGAGCAATTATGGATGCATCTACTAGCACCAAACGTTACAAAAACAACAATGGGCTGACCGACGCCGAATCTGTCAAAATTCCTCCGCATTCCATTGAAGCAGAACAATCTGTCTTGGGCGGACTCATGCTAGACAATCGAGCATGGGATCAAATTGCAGATCGATTACGCGAAAATGATTTTTACCGACACGATCATAAACTCATTTATCGCGTCATGGGCCGACTGGCTGAACAAAGTAAACCTTTAGACGTGCTTACCGTTTCAGAATCCCTACGCGAATTGCGTGAATTGGATAACGCGGGCGGTGAAGTTTATCTTTTTGAATTGGCGAATAACACACCCAGTGCAGCAAATATTAGAGCGTACGCAGACATCGTGCGTGAGCGTTCAGTCTTGCGCCAACTGATTGCAACTGCCAATGACATTGCCAATCACGCTTTTAATCCACAAGGTCGCAACAGCGTAGAATTATTAGATGAAGCAGAGCGACAAGTGTTTGCGATTAGCGAGCACGGTTCTCGCCAGGGCGGTCCCGTCAGTGTGAATGATTTTTTGGCGAAGACCATGGAACGCATTGATACGCTATCCAACTCCAATGATCCTCTCACCGGAGTTCCAACCGGTTATCACGATTTAGATGACATGACTTCCGGTTTGCAATCATCGGATTTAATTATTGTCGCGGGCCGTCCTTCCATGGGTAAAACAACATTTGCGATGAATATTGCCGAACATGTTGTCATGAAGAGTAAATTACCCGTGTTGATTTTCAGTATGGAAATGCCCGGTGAATCGATCGTGATGCGTCTCTTGTCATCGTTATCACGTATCGATCAATTAAAAATTCGAACAGGAAAAATAGACGAACAAGATTGGCCGCGCGTGATGTCAACGGTGAGTATGTTATCCGAAGCGCCTTTATTCATCGACGATACACCCGCATTGAGTCCGACTGAAGTGCGCGCACGTGCTCGTCGTCTTGCAAAAGAACACGGCCAGCTTGGCATGATCGTGATTGATTATTTGCAATTGATGCAAGTCCCAGGCTTCAATGAAAATCGCACTGCGGAAATTTCAGAAATTTCTCGTTCGCTTAAAACATTAGCAAAAGAATTACAAGTTCCCGTTGTCGCACTTTCTCAGTTAAATCGGGGATTGGAACAACGTGGCGATAAACGTCCGGTGATGTCGGATTTACGCGAATCTGGAGCCATCGAACAAGACGCAGATTTGATTGTCTTCATTTACCGTGATGAAGTTTACAATGACAATAGTCCCGACAAAGGTACCGCGGAAATTATTATTGCAAAACAGCGGAACGGTCCCATTGGGAAAGTAAGACTGACATTTTTGGGTCAGTACACTTGTTTCGAAAATTTTACTAGAAGTGCGTATTAATATGACACGACCGACTCAAATCACGATTGATTTATCCGCATTGCAGCACAATGTGCAGCAAGTCAGAAAAATGGCGCCGCATAGTTCTATCATCGCGATGGTGAAAGCTAATGCGTATGGCCACGGACTCGAGCGCATTGCCAGCGCACTGTCCGATGTGGAAGCGTTGGGCGTCGCCTGTTGTGAAGAGGGATTAATCTTGCGCGCAGCGGGCATCAAAAATCCCATTGTGTTGATGGAAGGATTGTTTGCAACCAGTGAATTAGACAAAGCAGTCGAAAATAATTTTACGTTGGTTGTGCATCAAGTATCTCAAGTTGAGATGTTAGAAAAACACCCAATATCCAAACCACTCAGCATTTGGTTGAAGATTGATACAGGCATGCATCGTCTGGGTTTTGCGCCGAGTGATGTCGCGGCGATTCATGCGCGTTTAATGGATTGTGCTGCAGTCAAAAAACCGATTGGGCTCATGACACATTTTGCGGATTCTGATTCAGCGGACCATGCCTCTACATTACAGCAAATTGAAATTTTTAATGCTGTGACGCATCACCTAGAAGGTCCTCGCAGTTTGGCCAATTCTGCAGGCGTGATTGCATGGCCTTCAACCCATGCAGAATGGGTACGCCCGGGCATTATGTTATATGGCGCATCGCCTTTCATTGGCCAGCGAGGTGTGGAGCATCACTTGCGACCAGTGATGACACTGACTTCTGAGTTGATTGCGATTCACGAAGTGGTCAGAGAATCTCGTGTGGGATACGGTGGAACATGGGTTTGTCCTGAAGATATGCGTGTCGGCGTGGTTGGAATGGGTTACGGTGACGGCTATCCGCGCCATGCGCAAAATGGTACTCCTGTGTTGGTGAATGGTCGCCCGTGTTCTTTGGCAGGACGTGTTTCGATGGACATGATCACACTGGATTTGCGCACCCAGCCCGACGCGAAAGTGGGTGATCCTGTTTTATTGTGGGGGCCCAACTTACCGGTTGAAGTTGTTGCAGAATACAGTGATACAAACGCGTATGAATTATTGACGCGTATTACCCAGCGAGTGCATGTGGAAGTTAAAACAGCCCCTTGAATGAGATAGCGAAATTGTAATGCTGCGTAAGTCTCCAAATTCTTGATATGTCATGAAGTCGTTCCCGATAATTCAGGCCCTATTAAACTTATTGGATTTTGATTGTGATCTAAAAATAGAGTACTATATAATAGAACGATCGTACTATTATATAGCACTAAGGTTGGCTAATGATTGAAGCTTTAGTAGGTAATAACACTGCAGAAAAAGTGCTTCTTTATATCGCTAATTATGGAGAAGGATCTTTAATAGCACGTTTTACCTTTAACACTAAATTACGGATCACTGCATCGTTATAACGAAAAGCATTGGTGAGCTCATCAATGGTTTCTTTGTCGCATTCAACATTCATCAAAACATAATGCGCTTTCAAAATTTTATTAATGGGATAAGCCAATTGACGACGGCCCCAATCTTCCAGGCGATGAACCACGCCTTTTCGCTGGGTAACCATATTGCTATAACGCTCGACCATTGCAGGGACTTGCTCACTTTGGTCAGGATGTACTAAAAACACGATTTCATAATGTTTCATAAAGCTTACAAACTCCTTACGGTTATTACAGCCTTACCAGAGATCTGGCGAAGGCAAGGAGAAAATCAATCAAACTGATCTTCGAAAGGCTGCCGATTCTACGCAATATTTTATGAAGATGCAAATTGTTAGACCTTGACAAGGGACCCTCAAAGCTTCGAGAATAGCGTCCTTCTTAAATGGCTATGTAGCTCAGCTGGTTAGAGCGCGGCACTCATAATGCTGAGGTCGGTGGTTCGAGTCCACCCATAGCCACCAAGTCTCGCGTGGGTTTTGGGTAATTTGAGCTGAATACCATGTTGTTACACGTCTTTGTAAATCTATTATTCCGACATATCTGAATTATCTAGCCACTCACACTTCGCGCTATGACAAAATGAAATGTTTGTAGTTGAATGCGAATTAAGAGCAGAACCTTTGATACCGTACTAGACGTGTCATTCCCGCGAAGGCGGGAATCTATCTAAATGGATTCTCGCCTTCGCGGGAATGACACGGGACTCTGAAACAACTTTCCAAGGTGAAAGATAAAACAAACGTACTTTTGTAAGTGAATTTACGCCGACTTCTGCTGATGTTGATCCGTAAAATACTTCAAATCCTCTGGATGCCGTTCAAACATCTTAAGCAAATTACTCACCGCGGGTAGCGGTTTTGTTTCTCCACGCTCGTACCGACTAAATCCATTTTTTCCACCACCAAAAATTTTTCCAGCTTCTTCTTGCGACAGATGCAGAATATCTTTGCGAATACGACGAATTTCTTCAGGGCGCAAAACACCATCCACTTTTGATTTGAATTTATCAAACGCTTTTTCAGTTTCCGAAATATCTTCGCCGCTCAGAATACCTTCATCGCAAAAATCACACCACAACCCAGGTTGCTCCAACGTAATAGATCTCCCTTTATAGGTGAAGACTTGCGGCTTTGTTTTTTGAGTTAAACTACCTTTGTTACACGCATGGCATTTCATTGGTTATTTCTCCTAACGTGAATTCCAGATTAAAGGGGTCGCCGCGCATTTTTTTAAGTTTTTTATTGTAATCAAACAAAGTTGAATCCGCCCTAATTGTATTTTATAAAAAATCCCCCTCAATCCCCCTTTTTCAAAGGGGGAAGTGCCTTCGCTCCATGTCAGCGGTTACTTTTGAGCTCGATTGCCCTGCGTTTTAATATAACAAACCAGTTGATTTAAGAAAATCTTAAGCCATATTGTGTATCCTTTAACAACGAGGAGTGACCTAATGGGACTAGAGCTTGATGAAAATCCAGCGATGTATCAGATTCGAGCCTATCGACCTGGAAGTATTCAGGTTAATGAGACGATCTATTCTCACAGTATTATTGTGTCCCCTCAGAAAATTATAGAGAATTGGAGACCCCAGCATATCTCTACCCTCACTCGAGCTGATTTTGATATCATTTCGGAGTTCAGTCCTGCTATCTTGCTAGTGGGCACAGGAAGCAAGCTAGAGTTTCCTGCATTAGAAGTGTATGGTGATTTGATTAATGAGGGCATTGGCATTGAAGTAATGGACACCAGCGCAGCGTGTCGCACTTACAATGCATTAACAGCGGAAAACCGTAATGTAGTGGCTGCATTAATTATAAAATAATTTTAAAAAATGGAAATAAAGAGGTAGTACAATGAAAAAACATAAATTTACATTCCTCGCGATTATTATTTGCGTCCTTGCCTCTGCGTTTTACATGTATGAATTTACGTTACAAGTGTCGTTAGGCGTCATGACAAATGAATTAATGCAAGATTTAGGTTTAAATGCCGCGAGCTTGGGTTTGGTCTCCGCTTTTTATTATTACGCCTATACCCCCATGCAAGTTCCTGCAGGTCTTTTGCACGACCGCTTTGGACCAAGGCGCGTGATGACCATTGCTATTTTAACTTGCGCTTTAGGTGCCTTGTTTTTTAGTTTCAGCACGAACATAGTGAATGCTTCAGCAGGTCGATTTTTAATGGGAATTGGTTCTGCTTTTTCATTTACTGGCGCGTTGATGTTAATTGCGCGATGGTTTCCTCCTGCTTATTTTGCTGTGTTATCTGGCATCGTCCAGTTGATGAGTTCTGTCGGCGCGATTGGTGGTGAATTACCACTCGCTGTTGCAATCCATCATTGGGGATGGCGTCATAGCATGGTCCATCTCGCCTTATTTGGTGTTGCTCTCGCAGCTTTGGTTTGGTTCATCGTAAAAGATTCTCCCTCACAAAATACCTCTCAAAAAAAACGAGCTTCTTCAATCAATCCTGAAAGCATCTCCAATAAATTCAAACTCGTTTTTGGGCGCGCGACCACTTGGTGGGTTGCAGGTTATTCTTTTTTGATTTGGGCGCCCATCGCGACTTTCGCGGGATTATGGGGTGTTCCCTTTTTGGTGAGTGCCTATCACCTCACTACTGCAGAAGCGTCTATGGCTTGCGCAGCAATTTGGATAGGTGTGGGCGTCGGCTCACCTCTGAGCGGCTGGATTTCAGAATATATGCAACGCCGCCGTAGCATCCTGGCATTTTGCGGTGTGTTGGGAACCGTCTCTTCTTTAATCGTTATTTATGGCTATGTTTCAACTCCGATGCTCTATCTTGCACTTTTTGCATTTGGACTCGCGGGAGGCGGTCAGTCTCTCGCATTCTGTGTGGTGCGCGATAACAGTCATCCAGGAACCATCGGTGCGGCCATCGGTCTCAACAATATGGCCACTGTGGCTGGTGGCGCAATCATTCAACCCTTGGTGGGCTATCTTTTATGCGTCAATTGGGATGGAACTTATGCAGCCAATCATTTACCACTGTACAGCGTGGCTGATTACCACTCTGGACTGATTATGATTCCACTTTGCTATCTTTTATCTGCTATTGTCGGTAGTCGTTTCGTCAAAGAAACCTATTGCCAACAGCAGTTTGCTTACTAATCAAGAGTAATCACTATGTTTTCAAACCTTTCAGAACGGTTGACCCGTGTTTTAAAAAATTTAAGTGGCAAAGGACGTTTGACTGAAGACAATATTCGGGACACGTTACGTGATATCCGTTTAGCTTTACTCGAAGCCGATGTCGCCCTGCCCGTCGTTAAAAATTTTATTGATCATATCCAAACAAAAGCCATTGGCCACGAGGTGATGGATCATATCTCTCCCGGGCAGGCGCTCATCAAATTAGTCCGTGATGAATTAGTCGTGTTGATGGGCGAGTTTTCTGACACATTAAATTTACAAACTCAAGCACCCGCTGTGATATTGATGGCAGGCCTGCAAGGTTCTGGTAAAACCACTACCGTCGCCAAACTATCTCGCTGGCTGCAAGAAACACAGAAAAAATCGGTACTCGTCACGAGCGCTGACGTTTATCGTCCAGGCGCGATTGCTCAGCTTGAAACACTCGCAAAACAGATTGGAATTGCATTTCATCCCAGTACATCGGATCAGGATCCCATCGACATCGCGAGAGCGGCTATTCAAACGGCTAAATCCACTCTGGTAGATGTTGTCATCATCGACACCGCAGGGCGTTTGCATATTGATGAAAAGATGATGACGGAAATCAAACGGCTGCACGCGGCAGTCAATCCGATCGAAACATTGTTTGTCGTGGATAGCATGACGGGCCAAGATGCTGCGAACACAGCCAGTGCATTTAACGCAGCACTTCCTCTCACGGGCGTGATCTTAACGAAAACCGATGGGGATGCGCGCGGCGGAGCGGCGCTCTCTATTCGCCAACTCACTGGGAAGCCCATCAAGTTTATCGGGGTCGGTGAAAAAATCGATGCGCTTGAACCTTTTTATCCTGATCGCATTGCTTCTCGCATTTTGGGCATGGGTGATGTGCTCACGCTGGTCGAAGAAGCTGAGCGGAATATTGATAAAGTCAAAGCAGAAAAACTCGCTAAAAAAATCAAAAAAGGAAAATCATTTGATTTGGAAGATTTTCGAGATCAACTCAAGCAAATTGGGAACATGGGCGGCATCATGGGAATCGTCAATAAATTGCCGGGGATGGGACAGTTATCGCAAGTTGCCAAAGATAAAATAAACGATAAATCGTTTGTTGAAATCGAGGCGATTATCAATTCGATGACGCGCAAGGAACGTAAATTTCCTGCCCTCATCAATGGATCGCGCAAACGCCGTATTGCGACCGGCTCTGGGACTGACATTCAAGCGGTGAATCGTTTATTAAAGCAATTTACGATGATGCAAAAAATGATGAAAAAATTCTCCAAGGGCGGTGGGTTGATG
>Ga0207055_1164_pt1 | contig 13712 bp, 13 predicted proteins | sample Alteio_BWMinCont_57_FD_153293 | JGI IMG/M metagenome (GOLD analysis project Ga0207055, IMG submission 153293) | Enriched cells from forest soil in Barre Woods Harvard Forest LTER site, Petersham, Massachusetts, United States -... | ecosystem: Environmental > Terrestrial > Soil > Temperate forest >...
GCCGCCATCGCCTCACTGCGATATTTTTTGCTCATTCGCTTTTCACCTCCACAAAATCGCCTCTCTCTAACCGCACCGCGAGTTGCGTCTCGGTCAACGCCAGGACAGCTTCGCGGCTTCCTTGAACTGTTTTTCCTCATCGTCATCGATGTTCGCCCGCCGGCCTTTGGCGAAGCCGTACACGAAGAATGCCCGGGCTCCCCGCCGGAAAAAGATGATGGTCCGGTAGCCTTTTGATTTTCCCTGGCCTGGCGATCCGCTGCTTGATGACGCCACCGCCAAGGTCGGCGTCGATCTGGTCCTTCTCGGCCCGAGTTACGGCATCGCGCAAGACTGCATCCGCAATCTCTTCCTATCGAGCGAAGCGCTGAAACCATCTGGATTTGAATATCCGCACAGTACGCCTCAAGCCATTCTATAGCACCAAGTACCATAATTCAAGATTCCAGCGCCCTCTATCATCAGGTAGCGTCCACCGCCATCGCTGAGGTCGCTGGATTGTCTATCCTTATCGCCGCCTAGGCCAAGGCTTAATTCCGCGGGTCTGCAAAATCCTTGTTAACCAATGGCTCGCCCAAACGTTATATCAAACGTAGAAGAAACGGCATTCACAGAGAGCGAACGGATTCGCGGAGGTCCATGTTTATGACAGAGAAACTTTTTCTAACTCGTTCCGCCACAGCTTTTATGGCGGCAATTCTACTGGGCGGCGCTGGGGCGGTCTATTCAACCGCATCGCCCAGACCGCAAACGGCGCAACCGGCCGGTTCAAAAAGTTCACCGGCTAAGGGAGCGGCGCCGGCCGAAGTCTCGAACGACGTGCAGGTTGATTCGGGAAGCATGGAAACGACCCGCGAAAAGCTCAACCAAATGCTGGAACAGTATCCGCGTTTGGCCAGCGTAGTTTCCCGCGATCCTTCATTGCTCACCAACCAGGAATATGTTACCGGCAACGCCCCCGGGCTTTGGCAGTTCCTGCAAAAGCATCCTGAGATCGCGGCAGACCCGGAATTCTTTCTCGGCTACCGGCTGAAGCGGGCGGGGTTTGACGGGCAGGATGGCGGCGACCCGGTGTTGATGCGGATTTTGAACGACCTCTGGCCCTTTATGGTCTTCGTCATCATGGTGGGTACGGTTCTCTGGGTTCTGCGAGTAATCCTCGAAAATCGGCGCTGGAGCCGGCTGGCCAAGGTGCAGGCCGATGTGCACACCAAGCTCTTGGAAAAGTTCGGGTCGAGCCAGGAACTACTGTCGTACATGGAGACCGAGGCGGGACGGCGCTTCCTGGAATCGGCGCCCATTCCCATCGACCTCGAGCAGCGGCCCAGAATCAGCGCTCCGCTGGGACGCATCCTGTGGTCGGCGCAACTGGGCCTGATTCTGGGGCTGGCGGGAGCGGGAATGCTCTACATACGCGGCCAGGTGCCCGACGCGGTTCAACCCTTGCTCGTCTTTGGCACTCTGGGTTTGACGTTCGGGATAGGATTTGTTTTGTCGGCCGCGGTTTCCTATGTTTTGTCAAAGCACCTGGGATTGTTCGAACACGCGGAAACGGCATTGCCAACCGGCGCGGAGCTGGGTCCAGCCAGAGGACAGTAGGAAGAGATTTAGGACTTGTGATTTTGGATTGAGGATTGAAAACCAGAGGCAATTGAAATCCGACATGTCATTCAACATTTGCCGGACTTAATCCTTCAATCTGGGAGCTTCAAACTTCGATTCAAGGAGGGCCCAATGAGGAAAACGAAATGTCTGGCCGCAGTACTGGCAACGTTGCTCGCCGCCACCGCTTTAGTGGCTGCCGAGAATGAGCCCATTTTTGATGAGAAGGCCGACGCGCACCAGCAAATCGCGGCGGCGCTAAAGGAGGCCGCGAAGGGCGGCAAGAATATCATTCTCGATTTCGGAGCCAACTGGTGTGAGGACTGCCACGTGCTCGAATCTCAGATGCAGAAGCCGGAGCTTGCGGCGCTGATCAAGAAAAGCTTCGTGGTGGTCAACGTAGACGTCGGGAGATTCGACAAGAACCTCGATTTGGCTGCCCAGTATCACATCCCTCTCAAGAAGGGCATACCCGCCGTCGCCGTGCTCGGGCCGCGCGGGGAACTGCTCTACGCCCAGGGCCAGGGCCAGTTTGAGGATGCCCGGCACATGACCGCCGAGTCGATTATGGCCTTCTTCGAGAAGTGGAAGCCCAACAAGTAGGCGAAAGAACGCAGGCTAGTGTCTGCGGTTTGCGGCTTTTAAAATGGTGATACACTGTCATCCTCCATGCGAGAAATCACGGTATCGGAATTCGAGCGATCTCAGGCAGCCGTCGTAGGGGCCGAAGAGTCCTTTCACATGGATGAGGAAACCTTTCGTGGCTTCTATGAGAGGACGGCTCGCCCGCTGTGCGTTTATCTCTCGCGCGCCTCGGGTGACGCCGCGTTGGCTGAAGATCTGATGCAGGAGACCTATTACCGTTTCCTGCGCGTCAACCTGCCGGACTTGGGTGAATCGCATCGAAAGAATTACTTGTTCCGAATTGCCACCAACCTGCTGCGCGATCATTGGCGAAGTAACAGGACGGCGGCCGTCCAGCTTCCGGAGACAGTTGAAATACCTGTCCACGATCCGACCGCGGAGAGAATTCAGCAACAGTCCATTCTGTCCGGCGCACTGCAAGAGCTGAAGCCGCGCGAGCGCGAGATACTGTGGCTGGCCTATGGGCAGGGTTCAAGCCACAAAGAGATTGCCGAGGTGTTGGGGCTCAAGGCGGGAAGTATCCGGCTGATTCTGTTTCGCGCCCGAAAGAAGCTGGCTCATTTACTGCGCCGCCAGGGTATTGCGGGCAATCCGAGTGCGGCTCTCAGTGAGATGAAGGTGAGATCATGAAGTCGAACTTTTGCGAGCATGAAGGCGCGTTGCTCGAAGCCATCGAAGCCGGCCGGTGGCCGTTGGCGTGCGACCGCGAGCTGCGCGAACACGCGGCCGTGTGCACGATTTGCGCGGACGTGGCGCTGGTGGCGCAAACCCTCCAGCAGGAGAATCAGTGGGCGCGCGACGAGATGGCGCCGCCCGCCGCGGGCCTGGTTTGGTGGAAAGCGCAGTTGCGGGCCAAGCGTGAAAGTGCCACCCGCGCCGTGGCGCCCATCGCCATTGTGGAAAGGGCGGCGGGGATTTTCGGAGTCGCATCAATCGCGGCCCTCGCGGTCTGGCGTTGGGACTGGGTGGCGGACTGGTTCACCTGGTTCGCCAACCTCTCGCGCGTCATCGCGCCTCAGGCCGCCGCGTTGCCCACCCCGGATGCTACATCCAGCCTTCAGGGCTTTAGCTTGCTTATCGTGCTGAGCTTGAGCGCCTGCCTGCTGCTCGCGTCGGTTGTTCTCTACTTAATTTTCGCCGAGGAATGAGGCAGCGAATAAGGAAGTTAGAAGTGAGAAGTTAGAACTGAGAAGTTAGAAGTAAGAAGTTAGAAGTTAGAATTAGAAAACCTCACCTCCGTTTTTTGCTTCTAGCTTCTGACTTCTAACTTCTCAATTCCTTTCTATTGCGGTTCTTCTTCCGCCGGGATCAAATCCACTTGAACGTTTTGCTGCTGCTTCTCTTTGATCTGCACAGACGTCCCGTGAGCTTCATAAGGTTTCAAAACGTCCGGATCGCGCACGTCCATGCCACCCTCGGTAATTTCCCACGCGAAGAGTTTGAAATCACCTGGCGGAAGGCCGGGCATGGCAAATCTGCCGTACTGATCGGTGATCTTCGTGCTATACATTTCATCCCGATTGCGATTCGGAGGGTCGGGCACCAGGGCCACCAACGCACCGGGGACGGGTTTTTGATCGTTCATGACTGTCCCCATCACAGTTCCGCCAGCCAGAGACAGATCCAGTTCGAGTGTTCCTGGGGATTGTGCGGCGCTGAGACTGAGTCCTGAGACGAGCACGTCCGCGCCGCCCAAGCGGGCCGACTTCAGGTAATACTCTTCGGGAAATCCGCCCATGTGAATCTGGTAATCGCCATCATGCACGTCGTGAAATACGAAGGATCCGTCAGTTTTGATTTCCGCCGCGCTGCCGCCCATCATTTGATTTCCCGTCGGTTGCAACCACACATTTAGTTGGCCGAAATTCAATTGGCCGCCCGGGTCAGCGAGTACGTGTCCCCGCAATTCAAAGCCGGGACCGAGGACGAGCACGACGCCGTCAACGTCGGTGTTTTCGACCTCCACTAACGCCCGCCCGGAGTAGTTTCGCTTGCCGTCACCCCAGTTGGAGAAAGCGTTGTAAGAGCCTGGCGGCACACCCTGAATTTCAAAATTCCCCTTGTCATCCTGCACCGGGCCTGCGTAGTTCCCGAAGTTAAATCCGGCGCCCTTCGTGGTGCGAGGGATGAGCTGGACGTAAGGACGTTGCTGCTTGAAGTCCAAATCGCCGGCGATTCGTCCGCGCACTCGCATGCCATGCACGCGGGTCATGCTGAGATCGATGGCGGCGAGCTCATCTCCGCCACGAACTTGAAGCACGGTTGCTTGGGTCGAATCGGCGGTGCCGGGATAGAACGTAGGCATGTACACTTCATCCATCGCTTCGTTGGGCATACCCTGGACTTGATAATTCGCGATCAGATAATACTGGCCAGGCTCAAGGCCATAAATGCGGTACTCTCCACGGTCGTTCGACTGCCCTCCGGCCACCGGATTCATCTGCGAGGACCGGCTGGACTTTCGCAGCGCCTGCACGTTGGCTCCGATCGCGGGGTCGCCATCTTCATCGTACACCGTTCCTGTTATCACGCCCCCGGGAGTTAGCCGGAAAATAATATCCTTTTCATGACTGCCCGCGGCCAGTTGAAATATTTTGCCGCGGCGGCGGGGAGACCGCTGGCCATATACCTGGAAGGGATACCCATTTCCTCCGGAGTGCAAAACATACTTGCCCGGCTCAATATCGCGAAAAGCAAATTGCCCCCGGGCATCGGTCATGACGGTGTGCTGTTGTTGGCCGGGTCCGCCTACCGGATCGAGCGACACGATGACTTTCTTTGCCGGTTCGCCGGTGGTTGATTTCACCACCGAGCCTTCAATAATGCAGAGTTGGCCGGGATTCGATTGAGGTTGGGACTGCGCCTCCGGCGGAGTAATCACTTGATTGGACAGCTCAAGCGTCTGGCTGGGCGCACGAGAGGAAAGAAGAATGATAAATACCACAGCGCCGGCAATGCGCATCAATCACCCCTTGACCTGTATGATGCTTTTTGATGCAACCAGTCGGTTAACGGATGGCCCGGCTCTTGTAGGGCCGAACGGCTTTCGGCCACAACGGTGCCATGGATGTAATTTTCCGACACACGCCACCAAATCAAAACACTCGCCCTCTCTTTGGGGACAGGGACGGGGACCCAAACTCCGCCCTGGCGGCTCGCCTTGGCGAGACTGGTGAGCGCGGAAGTCGCAAATTGCAAACCAGTTCGATGGGACAGGAATGATACGTGCCGAGATCGAGAGAACTCCAGTAACACCTATTTCCCTTTCCCAACCGACACCGCCTGGCTGCTCATTTCCGCGGGCGGCTCGCCGCTCAACATTCCTTGGGCCACAATAAGCTGGTGCGCTTCGCCACGGAGTTGAGGCCACCGCGATCGAAAGATTAGCGACCCGCTCAGGCAAATCGATCCACCCAGCGCAACGGTAATGGGCGCTCCAAGGTGGTTGGCAATCGCCCCGGCAATCAGGGCGCCGAAGGGCGCCATGCCCATAAACATCATCGAGTAGACCGCCATCACCCGCCCGCGCAATTCGTCCGGAACCATAGTTTGAATCAGGGTATTGGAGGCCGACATCTGCAGCATCATGGAGAACCCGACCGGCACCAGCAGCACCACGGAGAGTGGGTAAGAGCGCGATGACGCGAAAAGAATCATGCTGGCCCCAAAGCCGAAAGATGCGGAGGCGATCCAACCGCCCAGCCCGCGAACTTCGCGCTTCGCCGCCAACGTCAGCGTGCCGGCCAGGGCGCCGATACCCGACGCCCCCATCAACATGCCGAGCCCCCGCGCTCCGCCGTGCAAGACCTGGTCAGCGAAAATAGGCATCAAAACCGCGTAGGGCATTCCGGTAAGACTCACCAGGCCCAGCAGAAGAAGCAGGGCGCGAATGGGGCCGGTGTTGTTGACCCAGCGAAAGCCTTCCACGATGCGCTCCAGCCCGGAAGTGGAATCCGGTCCACGCCCGCGAGGCGCCACCACCATCAGCGCCAGGCCGATGATCACTGCGATGTAGCTCGCAGCGTTGGCGAAGAAGCACCAACCTTCTCCCACCGCAGCCACGGTGACGCCGGCAATCGCCGGCCCCACCACGCGAGCGCCGTTGACCATGGAGGAATTTAAGGCGACGGCGTTGATCAAATCGTCGGACTTTACCATATCGACGATAAACGCTTGTCTCGCCGGGATGTCGAAAGCGTTCACCATGCCGAGGATCGAGGCCACCAGCATGATCTCCCACACGCGGATATGTCCAAGAAGCGTAAGCGCGGACAGAACAAACGCCAGGAGCATGGCCGACGTCTGAGTGGCGATCACAATGCGATGGCGGCTGTAGCGGTCCGCCACCACTCCTCCAATCGGCGCCAGCAGGAAAACCGGAAACTGTCCGGCAAAGCCGACCAGTCCCAGCAGCAGCGATGATCCGGTGAGCCGGTAGACGAGCCACGACTGCGCCACCGACTGCATCCAGGTACCGACCAGAGATATGATTTGGCCGCTGAAGAATAGCCGGTAGTTGCGGTGCCGCAGGGCCCGGAAGATTGCCGGAAGTTGCGACACGGACTCTTGATTTACTTTTTTCATTGCGTGAGAGAGGTGACGACGCCTTGTGGCGGCGAATCCTCGTAAAGACTGGCGCCCACCAGGGCGTCATGCCTGAGACGAGGCCTCCATTTCCTAGCGCAACGCCTCTGCGCCGGCTGCAGTCCGTCCCCTTTCAAGTTGGTGCGTGTATTTGACCAGGCTCTCAACAAGCTCCCGGATATTTTTCTTGGTTTTCTCGTCCGTCAGGTTCCCCGCCTGGTCGAACAACTGGTGGACGTTTCCGATCATGACTTCCGGCTTGTTGAGCGTATGAATGTTCAAGTAAACGAATACCTGACGCAGATGGTACTGGGCGCGCGCCGTGCCATTGGCCGCGGGCGAAGCGCCCAAGATTGCTGCGGGTTTACCCTCCCAGGCGCTGTCGCCGTAGGGCCGCGACGCCCAGTCAATCGCATTTTTCAACACGCCGGGTATGGAGTAGTTGTACTCAGGGGTTGCAATCAAAATAGCGTCGGCGGCGCGGATGCGGGCCTTGAACTGCGCAACTGCGGCGGGCGCGGGGTTTTCTTGATCCTGGTTGAAAGGGGGAATCCCGTCGAGATCGAAGATTTCGGTTTTGGCGCCCTCGGGAGTCAGTTCCTGGGCCGCACGCAAGGCTGCCTGATTGTAAGAAGCTTTACGAAGGCTGCCCGCAATACCAAGTATGGTTAGCGGAGTGTTCATGATCCTTGATCGCCTCCCTCGTGACGTCGCATTCTGAAACCAATCGTTTCCACAATAACACACGCACGTGCCTGTTCTTCAGCAAGCCTCGCGCGTGCGGCAGGTTGGGCCGCAGCGCCTTCGAAGCCCCTAATTAATCCGGCAGACTGGCTGGCGAATAAAAAGCGAATATTTTTCTTGACGGCCGCTCGTCGGACGTGGTTGAATGTCCGCGTTTCGTTGTTTCTGATCGGGACAAAAATTATTGAGGTGGAGGAATTTGTGCGACTGAGCGAAGCGCTACTGCCCGAATTTGATCAAGAGATGGTTTACACTCGAAAAAGTCTGGAGCGGGTTCCCCAGGATAAATTTCCGTGGAAGCCTCACGAAAAGTCGATGACCATGGTTGGGCTCGCAACGCACCTGGCTGAGCTGCCAAGCTGGGCTATATTCACCATCGAGAAGAATTCACTGGATATTGCGCCGGTGGGCGAGCCGCCGTACCAGCCGCCGAAAGTGAACTCGAGGCAGGACCTTCTTGACATTTTTGACAAAAACGTTCCCCTGGCCCGCGCGGCCATTGCGGGCGCGACCGACGAGCACTTAATGAAGCCCTGGTCGCTGCTCGCGGGTGGACAGACGATCTTTACTTTCCCGCGCTTCACCGTCCTTCGCGGCACGGTGATGAACCATATCGTTCACCATCGGGCGCAGCTTGGCGTTTACCTGCGGCTGAATAATATCCCGTTGCCCGCCATCTACGGTCCATCAGCAGACGAGGGAGGGATGTAACGGAGGAGCTTGATTTATGGCAACACCGAAAATCCAATGGACCTACGATGTGCATCCCAGCGTGAGGCTGATGCAATCCATGATCGCCGGAATGAAAAAGAAGACAGGACGGTCAGTCGAGGAATGGATTAAACTCGCCGAAAAGAAAGGATCGGCCACGGAAAAAGAGCGCCGCGAATGGCTGAAGTCGGAGCACGGCCTCGGAACCAACTACGCTGGGTGGATCGCGGAGCGCTCGCTGGGCAAAGGCGATGACGGTGATCCGGAAAAGTACTTGAAGCAGGCCGCGGATTTCGTGGAGAAAATGTATTCAGGCCCGAAGGCCGGCTTATTGCCCATTTACGATGAAGTGTTGAAGCTCGCGAAAAACCTTGGCAATGACGTGAAGGTTTCCCCCTGTCAGACTTTCGTGCCCCTCTATCGGAAGCACGTGTTTGCCCAGATCAAACCGACTACGCGCATTCGAATCGATCTGGGTTTGGCGCTCAATGACACCAAAGTTCCGAAACGCCTCATTGATACCGGCGGCTTCGCCAAAAAAGACCGCATCACCCGCCGGATTGAAATTACCTCGGCGTCTGACATCGACGAGGAAGTGAAACGCTGGCTGAAAGCCGCCTATGAGATGGACGCCTAAAGTCATGCGGGCAACCTCGATCACGATCGATTTCAAAATAAGGAAACACTGAAGCGCGCCGACTCCGAAACGTTAATTGCCGGTGTGCTAAACTCCGCTATCCTGGCTGCGTTTTCACTTTCGTTCAGTGGATGGTGAAGTTTTTGGCCCTCCCGGTTGAGATCTTTAGGTTTCTTGCGGCGCTGCTCGGCATCCAAAGCATCGTTTCGCTTCGGGATGGTTACCGCTTCCTGCGCTATCTCCGTTGGTCCCGCGCCCAGCCGCCGGGAGATTTTACTCCGTTCGTCTCGCTGATTATTCCATGCAAGGGTGTCGACCCGGACTTCGAGTTAAACCTCACAAGTTTTCTAACCCAGGATTACCCGAACTATCAACTAATTCTCGTCGTGGCCTCGAAACGAGATCCGGCACACGCGGTGCTTCTCGCTCTTCTCGAAAAAACACAGTCGTCCCGCCCCGCGCCGAAGACCCAACTGATCATCGCGGGACATTCGGAAGTCCGCGGTGAGAAGGTGAACAACCTGGTCCGCGGGCTCGCCGCCGCCGATTCCACTGCCGATGTCCTGGTCTTCGCGGACGCGGACGCTCGTCCTGCCAAAGACTGGCTGCGCTCGCTGGTCGCGCCGCTCGCCGCCACGGACGTAACCGTGAGCACCGGTTTTCGCTGGTATCTGCCCGGCCCGAGTTTTGTTTCCCAGTTGCGAGCCGCGTGGGATACTTCCGTCGCCACACTGCTCGGTGAACACAACCACAATTTCGCCTGGGGCGGTTCCACGGCCATGCGCGCCGCGGATTTCAGGCATCTCGAAATTGCTGAACGTTATTGGGCCCGCACCGTCAGCGACGACTACGGTGTCACTCGCGCGGTTCGCGACGCTGGCGGCAGGATTCGTTTTGAGCCGCGCTGCCTGGTGGCGTCCCTCACGGACTTTACCTTCCGTGAGTTCTTGAGCTGGTCCAATCGTCAGATCATTCTCACTCGGGTTTATGTTGCCCGCCTGTGGATGCTGGGTCTCGCCGCGCACTGCATTTATTGTGGGACATTTGCCCTGGGTCTCGTCTCACTGGCGCTGGCCTCGACTTCAGCGCAAGCGCGAGCCGGAATCGCCACCACGCTCCTGGCAATTCTCATCCTGGGGTGTCTCAAAGGGCGCCTTCGCAGCGTTGTGGCACGCGAGCTCTTTCCCGAAGATCACGCGAATCTCGATCATTACGGCGCGCGGTACTGGCAACTTACTCCGCTGGTCCCCTGGGTGATGCTGTTCAATTTTGTGGTGGCGGGCTTCACGCGCCGAATTGAATGGCGCGGAATCGAGTATGAATTGCGGTCGATCGACGAATTCAAGGTCTTAAGGCGGAATGAATCCTAAAACCCAAGTGGCGTTTTATTTACGCCCGCGGGCCGGCCGCTTGGCTTTCCGCCCGCGGGTTTGCCGGGCGGCGGGAACGTTTTTTTTCTTCTTCGCGGGTTCAGCATCCTCCTCGCTGGCCGACGCTCCATGTGCGAGCACCTGGTCGAACAAAGTTTCGCGGCCGCCCGGAGGTTTCTTTCTCTTCGCGCCGTCCGAGTGTAGGTAGGGATGTTCGGTGAGGCAGGTTTGGCATATGACCTTGGCCACTTTCCCGGCCATCATGCTGGCGACGGCATGGTTCAGCAGCATTCTACAGCGAGGACAATGATCGTCAATCAGGTCGCCCAGACGCACCGCCGAACCAATCATCAAACGCACCCCACCGGGAATTTAACCGCGCCGTAGCCGCTGTCGGAGTAACGCATTATATCTTTACGCCCTGAAAAATCAAACCGTGGCGCACGACTCCATGCGAATGGCCTGAATTGACACTCCGCAACGAATCCGGTTATTCTGGCTTTAGTCCCATGTCGCGCATCTAATTAGTGAGGGCGAAAGCGGCCCCGCGAAATGCGAAAAATTAAAGCACAACCCGGTTTGATCGTCCGGCGCGCGGCGCGGCTGCTCATGCTGCCTTTCCTGCAGGGTCCGGAGGAGATTTTGGTAGGCGGCCAGGCGGTCATCGAAGGCGTGATGATGCGTTCACCGCACAGCTACGCCGTCGCGGTGCGGCGGCCCGGCGGATCGCTGGCCGTCACCCGGGATTTCCTCGAACGGCCGTCGGAAAAACACTCCTGGCTGAAGTATCCCGTATTGCGCGGGCTGGGTGTATTGGGACAGGCCATGGTGCTGGGGATTCGGGCTCTTCGGTACTCCGCCGAAGCCGCCCTGGAAGAACCCGCCGCGGCAGGGTCGGATCAGAATGTCGCGCAGAAAGCGGAGAAGAAACCCGAGTTGAGTACCTGGATCCTGACGGTGAACCTGATCTTCTCCCTGGGATTTTTCATTTTGTTTTATAAGTTCCTGCCCCTCTATCTGGCGACACTTTTAAAAAACCGCTGGGCGCCCGCCGAGAATCTCATCGTCTTTAACCTGGTTGACGGGACGATTCGAATTCTGCTTTTCCTGGGCTTTCTCTCGGCGCTGGCGCAATTGAAAGACATCAAGAGGCTTTTCGAGTATCACGGGGCCGAACACAAAGTGGTGTGGTGCTTTGAGAAATTCGGCCGCACCGACGTCGCCTCGGCGCGCGGCTGCACGCGCTTCCATCCCCGCTGCGGAACAAGCTTTCTGCTCGTGGTGATGGTCATCGCCATGGTCGTCTACATGTTCTTGCCCTTCCATTCTTTTGCCGGAAAGCTGGGCGGGCGTATTCTCCTTCTTCCGGTGATTGCCGGCGTGTCTTATGAGTTTATCCGCTTCGCCGCAAAATCACGCGGGATGATCTGGCAATGGGCTTCGCAGCCGGGATTGTGGCTGCAACGTATCACCACGCGCGAGCCCAACGACGGGCAACTCGAAACCGCGATCAAGGCTCTCGATACCGCCATGGAAATGGAAAAGAGCCGCGGCGGAGAGTTGGTCGTTGCATAAAACTTCTGGTTGAGGAGCGCAAATTAAGAATTAAAAATTAAAAATTGGAAATGAAAAACTTCCGCACACGTTGACTGGTTGTGTCTTTCATTCTTAATTTTGAATTTTGAGTTTTATCTTATGCAATATTTGGACAAGCTGGTCGAAATCGAGAAAAAGTACGACGAGTTGACATCACAGCTCAGCGACCCGCGCGTGCTGGCTGATCCCTCGCTTTACCAGAAGGCCGCCCGAGCCAGCGCCGAGCTGCGCGACTCCGTGGAAAAATATCGCGAGTGGAAGGGCACGCAAAAATCTCTCGTTCAGACCGAAGCGCTTCTCCGCGAATCTTCCTCCGATCCCGAGATGAAGGCGCTCGCCCACGAAGAACTTGTCCAACTGCAAAAACGCGCCGCGCAGGTCGAGGATGAATTAAGAGTCCTCTTGCTGCCGCGAGACCCGAACGATGAGAAAAACGTAGTGCTCGAAATCCGCGCCGGCACGGGCGGGGATGAAGCCACGCTGTTCGCCCAGGAAATGTTTCGCCTGTATTCGCGCTATGCGGAGTCACAAGGCTGGCGCGTGGAAGTGCTCTCCAACAGCGTGAGCGGCATTGGAGGATTGAAGGAAGTCATTGCCCTGATTGAAGGCCGAAGCGTGTACGGCCGGCTCAAATACGAAAGCGGAGTTCACCGCGTGCAGCGTGTGCCCGCCACCGAGCAACAGGGGCGGATCCACACTTCGGCGATCACCGTGGCCGTGTTGCCTGAGGCGGACGAGGTGGAAATTCAGGTCGATCCCAAGGACATTCGCATTGACACGTTCTGCTCTTCCGGCCCCGGCGGGCAATCGGTGAACACCACCTACTCCGCGGTGCGGATCACTCATCTGCCCAGTGGGACGATCGTTTCCTGCCAGGATGAAAAGTCGCAGATCAAGAACCGCGCCAAGGCCATGCGCGTGCTCCGCTCGCGGTTGTACGAAATGAAACTTCAGGAACAGCAGAAACAGATCGGCGACGAGCGCCGCGCCCAGATCGGCTCCGGCGACCGCAGCGAGAAAATCCGGACTTACAATTTTCCCCAAAACCGCGTCACCGACCACCGCATCGGACTCACCCTGCACCAACTCGACCGGGTAATGGACGGAAAACTCGGCGACATCATTGACGCGCTCGTCGCCTACTACGAGGCGAAGAAACTTAAAGGCGGGGATGATGAAGCGCCGCCTTTGGCCGTCCCGGCGTAAAAGTGTTTGGCGGCGGAATCGGCCGGCACGGCCATATGCAGATTCGTGATGCCCTCCGAGCAGGTCTAAAAACCCTTCTTGAGAATCATGTTCCCTCCTCCCATCTTGCCGCGGAGCTGCTGCTCATGCGCGTTCTCGGCTGCGATCGCGGCTACCTCCACGCGCATCCGGAAATCGATCTTGCCCCTGATGTCACTGACACGTTTTTTCGATTGGTCGATGAACGCCTCACCGGAAAGCCCACGCAATACATTACCGGCCATCAGGAATTCTGGGGTTTGGACTTCGAGGTCTCGCCCGACGTCTTGATTCCCCGCCCTGAGACCGAGCACGTCGTTGAGGAGGTCATTGAATTGGCCGCGCGTTATGGATTAGCGAAGGACGCCCGATTACAAATCGTGGATGTGGGCACTGGCTCGGGGTGTATTGCGCTGGCGCTGGCATCGGAATTTCCTGGCGCTATTATTTTCGGCGCGGACATTTCCCGCCCCGCCCTGGTGGTCGCGTCGAGGAATGCAGTGCGGCTCGGGATGCCGCAACGCGTCAAATTTCTCGAAAGCGATTTGCTGGCTCGCCTCCTCGACACGGACTCCTTCTCGTCCTTCGACTTCGTCGTC
>Ga0207055_1149_pt1 | contig 13537 bp, 17 predicted proteins | sample Alteio_BWMinCont_57_FD_153293 | JGI IMG/M metagenome (GOLD analysis project Ga0207055, IMG submission 153293) | Enriched cells from forest soil in Barre Woods Harvard Forest LTER site, Petersham, Massachusetts, United States -... | ecosystem: Environmental > Terrestrial > Soil > Temperate forest >...
CGGTGTAGGTAGCCATTCAGCCGACCCGTGCGTGAATTAGCTTTCTTGCAAGACCGATAGGATGTTGCCGGCTGGATCTTTGAACCAGGCGATGTCTGGGCCCATGTTTCTGGAAATGCCGCGGGCAATGCCTTTTTCATCGGTCATGTGTTCGTACTGTTCAAACACAATGCCTTTCGCTGTGAGCTCGTCGACGGCTTGGTCGATGTTGTCGACGGGGAAGTTGAGGATCGTGAAGGTTGCGGGCTGGTGATCGTCCTTGGGATAGACAAGAACAGTTGCGCCGCTGCCAAGTTGCAGCTGGAGCATACCCATTACACCGTCTACGACAGTAAGACCCAAGACGTCGCTGTAAAATGCTTTTGCCGCTGCTAAATCGTTCACCGAGAAACCACTGAATGCCTTTGAATCTTTCAACATAGCTGCCTCCATTAAATTATGTAAGTCCGAGGACTAGTGTACCAAAAGTCTTTCCTAGTACTCTGTGAAATAGCGAACACGGTGCAAGCTGCTTGTCTGCGCTTCAGGGGTTCTAAAGCTTTTCGGCTTTGGCGGCATCGACTAGTGTTTGGCCGCCGCGTTCTAGCCAGCGATCGTAGGTTGGGCTGTCTTTGGCATGACGTTCGCGCCACATATTGAAGGCATCGCGCGAGTAGACGACGGTCTGGGTGTCGGTGAGGCCTTTGCCTTCTTCGACGCTGTTTGCGGCACCTGGGCCACCGTTATAACCAGCGGCGACTAGTTCAACCGTGGTTGTCCATGATGGGCCCTGGCTGACTTCACCAAACTGATCACGCAGATAGGCGATGTAAGCTGCACCGAACTCGATGCTAGTGCGTGGATCTGACAGATTGTATGACGTGGTTGGTGTTTTGAGGAACTTGGCGGCAATATCTTGGCCGGTTGGCGGTGTAATTTGCATCAAACCTTCGGCTTCACCACTGTTGGCTTTGGAGTAGCCGCCGGATTCGAGTGTCATAATAATGGCAATCATGTTTGGGTCGACATTGTATTTTTTGGCCATGTCATCGATGGGGTCTTGCCAGCGTTTAACGGTTGCTGGAATCCAAGGAATAGTAATACCGGACGCCTCAGATTTGAGCGGTACTTGGGCATCGTGGATAAGCTTGGCTATGCCGAAGCCGCCAAGGACAACCAGGGCACCGATGGCTAGCATAACCAGGTCTCGCCGTGAGGGTGTACGCAGATTCTTTAATTTTTTGAATTGTTTCATCGTGCTCATAATAACAAACTATAGCAAATTAGGGGCATTAGTCGTGAATAATAACGGGGGTGCCAATTGGTGCCCAGTCGTAGACCCATTCGGCATCACTGTTTACAATGCCTACACAACCATGTGAACTATTGATGTTGCCAAAGTAGCTGGTTGGTCGCCAGTAGTTGCCGTGAACGGCGTAATCTTTGTAAAAATAGTTAATCCACTGCACATTCGGCTGAAAATAGCGGCTGCCATCGGCGTTGTTACCACTCATATTTTGGCTGAGGTATTTGGCATAGATGGCATATTGGCCGGTGACGGTTGGCGTTGCTGGAGCGCCAGCCGAAACCAAGAACGTGCGCACCAGGTTTGTGTTTTCATAGGCGTACATCCGTTTGTTGTTGGTGTCGACCAGCAACCACTTGGGGTAGGTGCCGGTGCTGATAGTTCTGTACGAAGAATAACTCAGGGGCAAGGTAGTGCTGATGCCCGTGCCAGCCAGTAGTTTGTTGGCAATATTAGCGGCAACACTGTTTTCTGAGGTAACTTGTATGCCGCCATGTCCGGGGATTAACACTGTCGTGGAGCCATCGGCAGCCGTCTGGACAACTTGATCGCTGGGCGTTTGCACCAAGGGCTCTACCAGGCTATCGATATATGCTGCTATCTTGCCGCTATCGACGGTGACATCGACTGTTTTTGCCTTTGGAACTGGTGTCAGATCAATCCAGTTGCCAATATCGGCAGCCGACACTGTGTCGTTGCTGTTATTTATGGAAAGTGTCACCGTTTGTTGCAGTGCTTTATCAACCAGCTGTTTTTTTGCTTGCAAGTCGGCGGACACAATCTGCGGTTTGATAGCGCTGGGTGATAATTTGAACGGCGTCGATTGCAAAGTGCTAGCGGCTTGCATAATCGTATGTGTTGCATCGGCTAGACTAAAGCCTTGTCCAGCGTGTTCAGGTGTTAAAACGCTGACCCCACCACTAATAGACAAGCCCGCATCTTGTGCTGGTTGCTTGGTTTGAACGGCGTTAGTGGCAATAAAGGCGGCTAACTTTGCTGTATCGCTGTGGAATTTAAGTGGCAGTGTCACGGTACGCCACGGCAGCATCTTGTGCTGGCTGTGCGCATCGCTGAGGGTTGCTTGCACATCGGGAGAAATACCCATATCGGCTAGGCTAAACTGTTTTTTTGCACCGCTCGCGTCTTGGATAGTAAGCCGGTAGGCTGCCGCTGCTAGGGTAAGCTGTTTTTGGAAGGTTGGGTCGTAAACATTCCGCGTCGCTGCTAGGTTAGCAATTTTTACTAGTTCTACGGAGTGATTTTTGGCGTATAAACCGCCGCCAACTCCCATGCCAATTACCAGTACAAGTGCTACCAAGGCTACGGCTAGGCCTCGTTTTTTGAAATGATGCGTAGAGTTTTCTGTGTTAGGCGACTCTGCTGGATCGGGTGTTTCATGTACCGCCATTTCGCTGAGCTGTTCGACCTGAGGTAACTCTGTCGCTATTTTCTCTGATTCTTTGTTTGATTCATCAACGTCAGGATAGTCGGTGACTAATTGCACGTGCTCTGCACTGAGCCATGACTTTTTGACCTGTTTGTTTCCCACTTCTTCCATCGCTTTGTTGCGATTATAACACTGTTTTTGTCGCGCCCGGCGGTTTTTACCGAAAAGCAACAAGCTTCAGTACTTTGCTATGATGAAGTGGATGAAACTATCACGAGTTAACAATGGGCTGCTAGTCCTAATAGTTCTTATAAATGGCTATATTATCCTGGCACCATTCTTGCCGGTTGCGACCTTCTGGTGGGAAAATCGTGGCGGCACAAAACAACGTCAATTAACAGCGGCGATTCATGCGCCAGCCGAGCCAAAGCCGGCAGCAAAAGCCGCCAAGCCAGTCACGCCACAACCAAATCACGTGATTATTCCTGCAATGCTGCTTGATCAACCTATTTTAGATGGGCCAGTTAGGGACACATATTCTATCCTTGCCAAAGGTATATGGCGTTGGCCAAACGGCAGCACGCCAGATAAAGGTGGTAATACCATCCTCATTGGTCACCGCTTTACCTATACGCAGCCGAAGGGAGTATTGTATTATCTCAATAAGGTGCAAATCGGCAACGAGATTGGCGTAGTCTGGAACAATAAGTCGTTTACCTACAAAGTTACGTCTATTAATGAGGTGCCGCCGAACGATACAGCAATTGAAGATAACACGACCGATGCACGACTTACTATTTTTACGTGTACGCCACTCTGGCTGCCCAAAGATCGCCTAGTCGTTGTCGCAGAGCTGGAGGGTAATACATAACAATTATGACCGACAAAACAAAATTCTGGATTTTACTCGGACTGTTTCTTTTGAGCATTACGCTACTTGTATACCTCAACCACAGTTCAAATCAGCTTTTTCTGAGCAATTAGCAAAGAGCCAAAAGCTACCCTTTGTTCTCAGGAGTCGTCTTGGCGGGTCGTTTCCAGATACGCACAACGAGCGAGACTAGAAGTATGACTGCGGCGAGTGTCGCAATAACCGCGACCGTAAGGCCGGTGTCGGATAGTGCCGTGTTACCACCTGCCGCACTAGTGGCTCCAGTTGTCGCACCCGTAGCACTTGTCGTGCACTGGGTATTATAGGTACAAGAGCCGTAGGGGCCTGATCCGTAAGTGCTTGCAAGGAGGAGATTCTTCATATATTTCGTTTGATACTTTACAACTACTACGCTTATGATATCATGAAGTTAGCCAGTAGTAGCAATAAAAAAGTGAGGTAACACTATGGCAGCACCAGTATTTGCATTCTTGGATCTTTCAACTCCAGATTTGCTCATTATTCTTGCGGTCGTCCTACTCCTGTTTGGTGCAAAGAAGTTGCCCGAACTAAGCAAGAGTTTAGGTACGTCGGCACGTGAATTACGCAAGGGTTTAAGCGGTGATGAGGAAACGAAGAAAGAATCAAGTAGCCAAGACACTAGTCAAAAGTAGTCCGGCGAAAGCAAAACTCCCCCTCATAGAACACTTTTATGAGCTCAGACGGCGACTGTTTTATGTCGCCGTTTGTGTTGCAGCCGGGAGTGCCGTTGCCTATGGACTAGAGAAGAGCCTTATGACTCTGTTATTGCGGCCAAGTCATGGCCAGCACTTTATTTATACCTCGCCACTTGGCGGGATTAATTTTATTTTTTCTGTCTGCTTGTACGTTGGTATTGCTGCCAGCCTTCCGTTCATCGTCTTTCACTTATTGCGCTTCATTCAGCCGCTCATGCGTGATACGACTGCGCGCTTTATCTTTGTTGGTAGTGCTGCTTCCGGGGTTGTTGCCATTGGCGGTATTGCTTTTGGCTATTTTATTGGCTTGCCGGCGGCGCTTCATTTTTTGCTTCATCAGTTTAGTGGCAGTTCGCAGATTCAGGCATTGTTAACAATCCAGTCTTACTTATCTTTCGTCATGGCATATATGTTTGGGTCGGCGCTGATGTTTCAATTGCCGCTCATCATGATTTTTATTAATCGTATCAAGCCACTCAAGCCGAGCAGGCTGTTTCATTACGAGCGTCACGTCACTGCTCTGGCTTTTGTGGTGGGCTTTATTATGAATCCCACGCCAAGCTTGATAGACCAGATGCTTGTTGTAGTACCGATCATTCTGATGTATCAGGTGGGCATTGGCATTGTCTGGTATATTAACCGTGTGAAGGCGCCGGAACGAGTGGCTATGAGCTTGCTTGAGCGTGATACAGAGTCGCAAGCTAAACGAGCCGAAATTGCTCGTCAGCTCAAGCCGGTGGTGCCGCTTGCTCCTTCACTGTCTTCTGTAGTAGCAGCTGCACCTCAATCAATACTTTCGCCGGCCCAGAAAGTGCCGGGCGGCATCCAGTCGCGCCCCTATGTGAGTGATTTCGTACGTTGACGCCAGCCAAGCTACGGTCAGGTAAATACTGTCGGGATATTGTGTAATGACGCGTAACAACAGAGGTGACGAGTCTATTGACAAGTGTATGCTACCGAATTACACTAGTGCTTAGAGTCAAAATAAGAAAAACAGGACACGAAATGAATCAACAAATAGGGCAGATTATGAAAAAAGAGGTGACACGCAAGGAGTTCCTCGGCATGTCCGGATTAGCCATTGCCTCAGTTTTTGGCTTTAGCACAATTATTAAGCTACTAACAGGTAAATCACTCCATTCGACGGTCTTCACGAACGGCTATGGCTCCACGGCTTATGGTGGTAACAAAGAGGGCTCTAAGGCTTAGATTTCTATAAATTTTTCCAGTAGTCTGCGGGCCTTGTCTTTGGCTTCTGGGGTAATTTCTAGGCGGATAACACCCTTCTTAGGCTGGCCATAGACGACCATGTAGCCTAACGGCAGTGCCAGCACCAAAGGTATGACGGCCAGATCCTCTTCGCCGTCGATGACAAGCACGATTTGCATGGGTTGTGCTAATAGGTCAATCGCCTCCAAGACGGCAGTAAACAATGAATGATGTAATTTTCCGGCTGGGTTATGAGCGTGCAGGATTGTTTCGTTGCCCGTAAAGCCTAAGTCTTCCACTCGATGATGTGTTTTTTTGCGTTGCACAACATAATCTATCACCGAAAGTTTCTGGCCAAGACCTAACTGATTGCAGGTTTGGGTCACGACGTCTCCCACCGAAACCAGATGCTCCGGATTTTCTTTTTGTAGCGCCGAAACGGTAGTTAGTAGTTCACCAAATGGCTCCTGAAACCAATGCCGTTGAGCACCGGGAAGCGATAAATCTTTTGTGGTGAGCGATTCAGACATGTACGGTTCACCCTTGGTGTTTATATGGCCACTGCGAATTGCCGAAGATGAGATTTTCTGACCAACTTTATCCGTTATAACAGGCACAATAACCATTTTAAGCGGTGGCAGTTTGTGTATTGCACGGGCTGCGTTGATGGTTTCGGCACCTTTTTTTGAATCGTTGGTTACCATAATTGCTTCTATGGGTAAGTTGGACCATGTATCGGGATAAAAAAGATCATCAATTGGTTCTATTGTCACTCGTGCCAGCGCCTTTTCCTGAGCTAAAAATGCTTCTACCTGTTTTTTTCGCATGGCATATGATTGAACCAATCCGGTCTTTGTTTGCTGGCTTTGAACATAGCGGTCACTGGTGATGCCCAGCAAAAGTTGGTCGCTTCTAAACAATATTGTCCGTAAAAAGGCTTCGTGCCCTGCGTGAAAATGGTCAAAGGTGCCGCCAGCAATCGCGAGTGTGTACTGCATAGGGCTCTATGATATCGTGCAGCCCCTGATTTAGAAAGATTTTTCGTGCCGATGAGGAAAAGGTAATGTTGCTCCCGATGTTTGGAGCCATGCTAGAATACAAATATATGGATAACTTTGCATCCGGCAAAAAAATCGTTATCGTTGAAGACAACGAAGCGCTGGCAGAAATCTACAAGACACGGCTGGAGCTGATTGGCCACACCTGTTTTATTGGCTACAATGGTATTACTGGCTTGTACTTCATACAGAAAGAAATCCCTGATTTGGTACTGCTGGATCTGATGATTCCGGATATCTCTGGCGGCCAGGTGTTAGAAACTATGCGTGGTAGCGACTGGGGCAAGCAAATAAAAGTGTTGGTTATTTCGAACCTCAACGAAACTGAAGCGCCATCGAACTTGCGTACCCTTGGCATAGAAGGCTATGTTGTAAAGGCAAACATGCTCAACGATCAGATCGATCAACTAGTTACGAACATTCTAAGCCAACCCGTACCGCCACCATTGCCAACACCAGCGCCGCAGATTGACGTTGCTGCTCCACAAACGCCAACAGAGTAATACTTAGGCTGTGTCGCCGAGCTGGTAGCCAGCGCTTTCGAGGCAGTATCGGGCGATTATGTCGTTTCTGGCGGTTTGTGTTTCGTGTGCAGGGCCAGCATCGGGGATGAATAGCTGTGAAGAGCGACTATTAGACTTCACGGCAAAACTGTGGGCAATAGGCAGCATGTTTCTGTTCTCATCGCTGTCACCCTGAAAAATGAGTACGTCGCCGGCTTCTAGGTCTACGGTTGCTAGCGGACTAGCCTGGTCGCGGTAGCGTTGGATGATTATTTGGCTGTCTTCTTGCGTCCCTCTAAAACTACGGACATCCGCAAACGAGCGCAGTATGCCAAGCTCCACCGATAAGCTACCGGCATCGGTGGCATGGACGTTCAGGCCTCGCACGAGTCGGTTTCTGTTAAGGCGTAGAAAGTCTATGTGGAATTCTCTTTGTTCGAGTGGCGTTGGCTTGTCGGCTGTGAGGCGGGTTCCATTTAACCCTGAGGCTAGTACATCATCACGATCTAGCGAACTCTGCACGACGCCGTCCAGTAAACGGAGTATGCTTGATGGATATACGAGTGGCGCAGGTCGCATAGTTGATGCGTTAATCGGGATAATTTCTTTCGCATAGTCCAACTTATGATTGGCCGTAGTCTCACGAGACATTGCTAACGCATTGAGTGGTACCGACCCGACCATGCCATAGACATCAAGCCCTCCTCGTGCAACCACAGCAATTGGTTCGCGGAGCGAATTTTCTACTAGCTCAGTAGTCACACCTTGAGCCTCTAGCGTAGTTGCTATAGCCTCGGTTTGGTCTAACGTAGCCTTAAATTCTAGCGGTGCGTAGTTCATTGTACCTATTTTAACACAATATGTAGTAATTATATACTTGATGTTACCAATTACCTCTGATAGTATAAAGCTATGGAAAGACTCAATCTCATCCAATTCTATCAAAAGTTTGGGACCGAAGAACAATGCCAGACATTTCTCTTGCAGAACCGTTGGGCCGACGGTGTAACTTGCCCAAAGTGCGGCAAGATTGACGTAAAAACATATAAACTAGCCAATGGTCGCATAAAGTGCGCCAGCTGTCGCAACACTTTCACTGTTCGTACCCGTAGTATCTTCGAGGCTAGCCCTGTACCGCTCCAAAAATGGTTCTTGGCGCTTTATCTGTGCGGTAGCTACAAAAAAGGTATTTCATCAATGCAACTTAGTAAATATCTTGGTATCACCCAAAAGACCGCTTGGTTTATGTTGCAACGTATTCGCTACATCTTTGAAAACGACAGCTTTGAAATGTCGCACTCAAACCGTTTGGTATTTTGAATCACTATCATGTACTATTGGTAGCATAAGGACTATATGGGAGCTTATCAACTCGACAGCGTTGCAAACTATGACTACTATGATGACTGATCCTATCACCTACCTCCTATGCTCTGACACACTCAATAGTCGGTCAGCACACTGTGAGCTGACGCTGCAACGTCAAGTCAGCGCAAATATTCGAGCCGCGCGGCTTGTTGCTGGAGTAGTAGCGTAATGGTTGCGCAACGGCTGCCAATTCCCGGCAAAGACGATGGTACCTGGGGTGACATCCTCAATGGCTTTTTGGCCGTGGCCCATAATGCAGATGGTAGCCTCAACCCCGGCGCTGTAAGTGCTGCTGGAGCTGGTACCTACAGCAAGCCCAGTACTGGCATACCTACTTCCGACCTAGACACCGCAACCCAAACCGCTATTGCAAGTGTCGCTAGTAAATACACGAAACCAGCTGGGGGGATTCCCGGTAGTGATATAGCAAGCGGCACTATCACGGATGCCAATATTGCGTCGTCTGCCGCTATTGCTGCGAGCAAACTCGATAGTGCCACTCAGACTAACCTTGCCAAAGCTGCGAGCTCAGTCCAATCCGTTAACACCAAAACCCCTAGCAGTGGTAATGTCACGATTAACGTCGCCGACATCGCCGATGTCCAAGGCGGTTCTGGCGCTACCAATAACCAAGTTCTGGTATATAACAGCGGTACGACAAAATGGATTCCGGGTACTGTTAGTAGTACTACGGTTGGTGACGCCACTACTGGGGCGAAGGGCATTGTCCAGTTAGCGGGCGATATCGCTGCTGGTACAGCGGCCGCTCCCCAGGTAACCAGCACTCACCTGAGCAGTGCGTTACCCGTCAACCAAGGTGGTACCGGTAGTACGACCCAGAACTTTGTGGATCTCTCTACCACCCAGACGATTGCTGGAGCCAAGACTTTTAGTACCATTCCTACGCTGCCAGTTACAACCCCGACCAACGGCACGGATGCAGCCAGTAAAGCCTATGTCGACGGTCAAATAACCAGTGGTACTACCCCCGATGCAACGACTACCAGCAAAGGCAAGGTTCAGCTAGCCGGTGACCTCAGCGGCACCGCCGCCAGTCCAACAGTCGCCAAAGTCAACGGTATTACGCTGCCGGCCAGTGCCCCAAGTATTGGCAATGTCCTAACGGCAGCCAGTGCCACCACCACTACCTGGACCACCCCCGCCGCTGGTGTTACCCTCGATACTACTGCTGGTGACATCCAAGCAGATACCACCACCGGCAGTGCGCTGGCTGGTAGTACAGGCAAAGCGGCCGATGCTGGCCACCAACACCCACTCGTAGCCCATGACCACACCACCACAAACAAAGGTGGTCAGATTCCCGTCGCCGGACTCAGTGCCACCGGCACAGCCAGTAGCACGACGTTCCTACGCGGTGATGGCAGCTGGACCACCCCCGCCGCTGGCTTCAGTGACCCCACCACCACCAAAGGTGACCTGATTATCCATGGCACAAGTACCACGCGTCAACCAATTGGCAGTGATGGCCAAGTCCTCACAGCTGACAGTACCCAGGCTACGGGAGCTAAGTGGGCAACACCGAGTACGACTGATACGACCAAGCTAGCGATTGCCAGTAACCTGAGCGACCTCAACAACGCTGGTACCGCCCGAACCAACCTTGGCCTGGGTGGTGCTGCCACCCTCAATGTCGGTACTACGAGTGGTACGGTGGCGGCAGGAGACGACAGCCGTTTCAGTAACGCAGCAACCGCTCTGACCGCTGTGGCGGTTCAGACTACCATCTACAGTGCCAGTGCTAACCAACTGGTGCCCTGTGATGCTACCAGCGGAGCCTTTACGGTCACGTTACCAACAGCTCCAGCCGACAAGACTCGGCTTGTCATTAAGAAGATCGACACCTCGGCCAATGTGGTGACCATAGCTGCTGGGGGCAGTGATGTCTTCAACAAGGCGGGGGGCTCAACTGCTGGCAGTCTATCGCTGCAGAACCAGGCCTTGACCATCCAATATGCTGCCACTCCGGCGATTTGGTATGTTAGTGCTGATGATCTGCCACTATCTCAGTTGGATGCGCGGTATGCGCCAGTACTCAATACGCAGCTCAAAGCATGGACATATGTCCAAGCCTACCAATTGGTTTCGGCAACCCGTGATAGTAATGAGGCTATAACGACTGCATCGGTGGCGTGGCCAGATGGTTCTACGGGAACATTCACCACCGATACCGCGTCCACTTCATTTCCAGGAGCAATTGACGCCTACCACGTTACCTATGTACCAGCTACTGGCGCAACAAAAACAATCACCCAGGCCGCTGTTACCAGAGATGCTGCCGGCTCAGTAACCGCGCAACCGGCGCTGACAATAACATAAAGAGGAGAGAGTAATGGGAATTTTAGATCCACCTGCTTTAGCTCTTTATGCAAGTTGGAAATCAGTACCGATTTTCGTTCCTGCGGCAGGATTGCAAATAGCTACTGGCACACCATCATTGCTTGTCGCTTCAAGTGGCTCGATTTTTATACCTGGCTGGTCTATGTCGGGCAACACATCAGGCCAATCGTTAGCTACTATGGTAACGGGCCTGCCGCCACAGTGTTCTGGCGTGAAAGTTGAGTTGCTCACGACAAATAGCGGTACTACAGCAGGGCTTACACATGTATGGCAGCTGTATGCCAGCCAGCCTAACGAAGGCGACAGCATATCGCTCAATCAGATTCTTGATGATCCCCGTATCAAACCTTCACCATCGGCAACCACAACATATCAGACTATTCTTCTGGAAGAATACTTACCGGTTAACCCATCGCGTGAACTATTTTTGCGCATTGCACGGCAGCCAGCCGACACAGCAGATACTTGGACAGGCTCAGTAGTTGTCGCTGGTCTGAGAGTAACTCCTGTGGCAGCCCCTCCAGCCGCCGTTCAGGTGCAATCTGGAAATGCCTATAACTCGTGGCCTATGATTGTTGCTGTTGGCTCAAACCTTGTCTGTGCCTATAGCCGAGGTGCACAACATGGACAACCCGATACCACTCGTGCGATATACAGCAGTACTTCGACCGATGGCGGTGCTACGTGGTCTGCGTCAACGCTAAAGATCGACAATGCCGGCCTTGATGACTCTACGGTGGGCATCGGTTTAGACAGTAGCAATAATATACTTTTGTGGACCCGTCAGGATACCTCTGGAAATGTTGAAACGCAATCTCTCTATAAGTCCACTGACGGTGGTAGTACTTTCACGCTCTTCTCTAGTCCTACGTTTGCCGTACCACCTATTCAGATAACAAATATTTTCGCCGTTCCCACCGTTGGTCTCATGGCCTTATGGCATGGTGCTAGCGATGGTTCTTCTGTAGCTTGGGGGACCGTCAAGAGCACCGACAACGGTGCCACCTGGACACAGGCAGTGGTTCAGACTAGTTTAACCACAGACACTTGGCCAGTGGAGATCACTGCGCAATACATAGGCAGTGGTCAGATTATTGCTATTGGCCGCACAAACTCTAGTAATGCAACAACCATAAAGTCGCAGTTCCAACTTACCTCTACCGACTATGGGGTTACTTGGACAAAAGCAGCAACGAATGTCACCGATGTTACCACTTCGACCCCAAGCCTTATCTATGACTCTGGAACCGGCCTACTTTCCCTCTATTACTACCGTCGCGGCTTACTGGCATCGCTACGGCGTCGAGATGTACTGGCTAGCACTATTTTCTCTGCACCGATGAGCTGGCCTGACCCCGTAGTAATTGCAGTTGGCACCACTAGCTTAACAGAGGCAGGTAATGTTGACGCAACTGCCCTGAATGGCAAACACATCGCCGCCTTCTACTCTGGGCCCGATGGCGGCAACCCTGCCATATACGTTACGAGCATTGCTGCGCCCACAAGTTAGGACGCCATGGATGATACTCTTCTCTGCAATCAACTCATCCTTGCACTACCCGATGAAATTCATGAAGATAGCGCGGCTGTATACTTACAAACTGCTGTTACCAGAGATGCTGCCGACTTAGTAATCGCGCAATCGACTTTGACAATAACATAAAGAGGGGAGAGCAATGGGCATTCTTGATTGGTCGTTAAAGCAAAATCCTAATGATGTCGGTTACGACCTCATCCTTGTGCTGGGCCAGTCAAATAACGCTGGGCAAGGCACCGGTTTTGATGTGACACATTTCGATCCGGTCGACCCAAGGATCTTTGTATACGGCGCGTCGGGTGCCGTTCCGGCGTATGCGGGCATCATTTCGCAGGCGGTCGAGCCGATGTCGAACTACGGCGACAATGGTGCAGGCGGCATGCCGAATCCCGGTATGGGTCCGAACTTGCCGTTTGCGCGATGGCTGCTACATCAGACGCCACCCAATCGACGGTTGTTACTAGTGCAGGCCGCATATGGGGGAACCGCGTTAGCGGGACCGTCTAATGACGGAACGGGTCACACGTGGGACTCTGCCGCGACCGGACCACTGGCGCTCTACCAGTCTGCAATAGCGCAAACCCAGGCGGCACTTATAGCGGCTGGCCCTAACTCCCGCGTTGTGGCTGCGACCTGGCTACAAGGTGAGCAGGATGGAGCGAACGCCACTCCGAAGTCGACTTACCAGACTAAGCTCGATGCTTTGATAGACTCCGGACGGATCTCGCCGTTCCTGGGCTGCCGTTCATCATCGGGGAAATGACCTCGACTTACCGACGATTTAATAGCTACTATTCCGATATTACTGATGTGCATATCGACACTCCGAATCGAAAGACAGGTACTGCATTCTGGTACGGAGCGGCGATCAGCCCGGATTATGATCCGGTGAACGGTACCGTCCATTACAATGCCGCTGCGCAGCGTCTAAACGGACGCGCTGTGTTCGACGCCCTACCCCGCGCCCGCGCAAACGTCCTCGGCGCGCCGCTGGTTGCTCCTACTGGACTCAGTGTTAGTCAATCTGGCACGACGGCGAACTTGTCTTGGAATCAGGTGGTTGGCCGGGCCACTAGCTATTCATATCAATACAGCATCGATGGTGGCGCGACCTACACGACGGTTACACCTGGAACACTAGCGGTCTCTGCGGCGATTACAGGTCTCACTCTCGGTGTTAATTTGCTTGTGCAGGTGCGATCCAGCAACGAGCAGGGCACCTCT
>Ga0207055_1166_pt1 | contig 13498 bp, 19 predicted proteins | sample Alteio_BWMinCont_57_FD_153293 | JGI IMG/M metagenome (GOLD analysis project Ga0207055, IMG submission 153293) | Enriched cells from forest soil in Barre Woods Harvard Forest LTER site, Petersham, Massachusetts, United States -... | ecosystem: Environmental > Terrestrial > Soil > Temperate forest >...
CCGGGCCAGTCCGAGCCGTTTCACCACACTGATCGCAACCGGCTGCGCAAGATCGCCGAGCCCACACCCAATCCGACGGCGTTGGCGGCGCGAAAGACGGCCAAGTAACAACGATTTGACTGAGAATATCCCAGGAGGGGGCCGATGATTGGGATAAAACAGATTCGTGTATTGGCAACGCGACCGCGCGTCGCCAAACCTCATCGTTTGATGTACCGAAATCGAACATCGCGCGCTCTATTCGCGGTCGAGGCGGTGCTGCTAGCTGCGCTTGCAATTGAAGCAACACTGCTGTTTACGCGAATACTCTCGAATGTGGTTTACATACCCACTGTCGAGCGCACGATTCTTGCCCCGCTCGCCCCGGTATACTTTCTTCTAATGTTAGCCGCCTCGGCCTCACTGTTTTGCCTTGTAGTAGATCTCCTGTTAAATGGCTCGGCCCGTGTCTCCCCAGTCTTGCGCAGCATGACGTGGATTGCACTAGCCGGTGCGATTGCAGCGCTGATTGGCTTCGGCATCGACGCGGGATATGCCAAGCCGGATGAAGGGAATCTCTCAAGGGCGGCAGTATGGTTCGCATTCGCGCCGTTCCTCTTCTTGTGGATACCGTTGGTACACATTAGGCTTGCGCGCGCCTGGGGCGGACATCTTGCAATCGGTTCGAGCAATTGCTAAGAAATCAAGGGAGGGGAGATGATTGGGATGAATTGTGACCCCAGCTGATTTTCATCGGGAAATGACGATGCTGCTTCACGATTGGTGTGATCGCCGGGCGCTTGCGCCACTTACAATCGTGCTTCCACATTATCCATTGTTCAATGGCTTAGCTGACGAAGTAGTCGAACTCACAAAAGCATTGAAAACTGTCCGCGCGCAGCTTGGGTCAACGCTTCCAGCGAGTGAGTTCGATCGACTCGTCAAGCTGTTGCATCAGGCAGAGGCCGCGCTAGATGGGGGTAAGGGATGATGTGCGAAAATGCGCGGATGTTTACATGTCAGATCCGTCGGCGAGTTGATAGGTAGACTGCATGAAGCGCGCCACGGCCTTCTTCAACCGTCCGCACTTGATACAAGGCGCGCAAACTCTCGCGATGATCTTTTGCATGCTGGGCACTTTCTTTATTGGCATCGACAGAATCGGTATTGGGGCGGTCCGCCCGACAACATACACGTGGCTCAGTGTGGGAGCCGCGCTGTCTGCATTTGCGGCTTTGGCGTCCCGTCGCGCTCGATCGGGCGCAGTGCCACTTTTGGTGGGAATAGCGATTGGCCTTCTATCTCTCGGCGTCACCTGGCTTTTAACGAAAGCGGGTGGATGATGCGGGTTAACAAATTGTCGCGCGATACCTGTGGCACTTCGTAGCCTCATCACATACATCGGCCTCAATCTCAAGCGGCGCGCTCATGTGTTGCCGGATCGTGATCCTGTGTCCGCCTGGAAGTCACTTACACCGTTCTTTGAAAAATGCGCCGAACGGATAGAACCCGATCGAGTTACGGTGCGCGTTTATACCGGAGATGACGTTTCGGTCGGGTGGTCAACCGCGGTAATTGCGACACTAGAAAGAGCGAAGGGTCTTTCCTTGCGCGGCTGGCTTGCCGAAGGGCCTTATCGGGTCGAGTTCTGGTCGGTTGATCGCGGGGAGATTTTGAATGTCCTAGCGCTGATCAAGAAGATCGGTCCGGTGCCCCAATCCAAACTCGCGCCGTTCGCGGTTGATCTGGACATTCAGTTTCAACTCATTGACCCGCGTTCGAATAGATTGTTGGTGCATCAAGGGCCGGCTGAATACGGGAATTTTCACCCCAGTAAATATTTGTCGGAAGTGCTCGGAAACTCCAGAGCCTTAATTCGCCTGTCCGAAAGTTCCAATATCTACTTGTTTCTGAGTCTTCCTTTCGAGCAGGTGGATTCTGCGCTTAGGGAATTTGTATCGGCTTTGCAGGCGCTCCTTCCGTTTAAACTTTCCGAGAAATCGTGGGCGCGTTGGACGGCTACGCGGAGAAGCGGCAAGTATGTGGCGGCGCGGATTAACGAACCCAGTTGAATTGACCTGGCTAGTGGTTGGAGGAATCTCAGGGTGGGGACGAGTAGGGGGAGAGTATGACGCCTGGTGCTATTCGCAAACGTCCCCGTATCGGAGATGTTATCGAGATTTCTACGCCAATGGGATTGGCGTACGCGCATTACACGCACAGGCACGACAAACCGCCAAAGTTCGGCGCATTGATTCGTGTGTTGCCAGGATTTCACAAGGTCCGGCCGGTTACTTTTGCAAGTCTCGTGCAGGCGTCCGCTCAGTTCATCACCTTTTTCCCTTTGGGCGCTGCATGCAGCCGGGGCATCGTGAGTATCGTTGCGAACGAACCACTACCTGAGCATGCGGCCGTGTTTCCAACGTTTCGTTCAGGGGCTCGCGGCAAGGACGGTCTTGTGAAAACTTGGTGGCTCTGGGACGGCAAGAAACAGTGGCGCGTTGGAGAACTCACCCAGAAAATGCGCGCATTTCCTATTCGGGGTGTTTGGAATGATACTTTGCTGGTCGAGCGAATCTGTTCGGGTTGGCGTGCGGACGATGTCTGCTGATAATCGGTCCGAGGTGCAATAGGCATTCAAGCGCCATGACAGAACGCGACGAAAAGCAGGAAGGACAACGCCAAGGGCACATAGAGATCGCCGGCGCAGTGATGGAGCGAGTTCGTTATGGTAGCGAGACTGACGACTGCGGTGCAGATGTGGGCCCTTGTCATGATTGCGGAGTCGTCAAGGGTGAGTTGCATATCTGGGGTTGCGATGTTGAGCGTTGTCCTGCTGCGGCGGGCAGGTGATTTTCTGCGAGTGCGAGGATTAGTTACTAATGCAAACTGCCGCGAAGCGACGCCCGTTCTTGGTGTGGTTCATTGTGATCGCGACGGGCGTAGGGTTTCTGTTCTTTGTTCTTTTTGTGTACGTTGTGGCCCGCCAGTGGGCTTCGATACCTGAAGAGGGAAAGAAAGCCTTCCAGACGCTTTCCACGTTGACGTGGATCGCGGCGGCAATTGGGACGGTAACTACCGTGCTCGGAACCGTTTAACTGTTTCGAATGAAGAAGGGCGCGTTTTACCTGTATTCAGCGGGGATGGGGCTCGGTTTACTCGATACGCTTCGCTCTTACCTCGCAGGCACGCTGCCCGACGGGCCGTGGGCAGGCTCGATTATCGGCATTGGATTGCAGTTTTTAGTACTGTGGTATGTATGGTGCCTTTACCGAAAGCAGATGCTCGATTGAGATTAGCGACTGTTGTGGCGTTGCTCGGCTTTGCGACCTTAGGATTTGCGCAAGATCCTGTGGTGGTGCCTTGAGGCCTATCGCGTGATATACGTGCTCCTCGCCGTGGGCGCATTTGTCGCGCTCATAGTGATAATGGCGAATGCAATGGCAACCGTAGCGCTGATCCGAACAAGTGGGTTGACGCGATTTCAGAAAATTGCTCAAGGTGTCATCGTGTGGATGCTTCCAATTGTTGGCGCATCTCTGATACTGCACCTGATCGGGCAGAGTGATCGGGCTGCCATTCCGCAGTGGATTCCGGATCCGGCAATTAACAGGTATGTATTCGAGCTGCTCGGCATCGAAGGCAAGGTTGCGGAACGCGCGGCGGAGCACGTGGTGGAGCAGACGATTATTGACTCGATATCGGAGCACATGGGTCATCACTCGAGTGGAGGAGAGTCGGCGGGATCCGACGGAGGGCATTGAGATGGCGAAAGTATTTCCGGTCGCGGCAGATTTGAGGGTCGTTGCACAATCATGCCATGTGCTGATCAGACGCGGCGTTAGATAGGTTATTCGAATGGCGAATCCCGTCACGGTTGTCGCAATCCAAGACCCGCAGTGGCTTTTTAAATTACTAGTTGCAGCGGCCGTACTTGCCGTTGTTCTAACAATTGGGGCGCGCTTGGCGAAGGCCCGACGAAGCAATCTCGCACTTTCCTTCGCCATTGCTTTTGCGTCCCTCTTGGGTGGTCACTTCGCGGTACGCATCTCCCTAAGTCCGTGGGGACTTCTTGCGGCTGTCATGACGATATTTGCAATCCTATGTCTCGGTGTGAGATATGTCCTTGCGGCTCGTCTTGTGGCTTCATTGGCAGTGGCATTGGCAGCGACGGTCCCACTGATCGCTGGCATCGTGATCGTGACTGCCCTCGGGTGGGCGTAAGTGAGCCAGTAAGCACAATAGGGACGCCGCGAAGCGCGGCTCGGCGCTGTCGCGCCAAGAGAAGATGTGTTATTCGGCGCTTCGCCTCACCCTTCGCGACCGCTCTGGGCCGCCCTTCGGGCGTTCTACGACGCAGCGTCGTAGTCAGGGTGGATGTTACCTTTGCTGCGTGATTCGCGCAGAAATTGCTGCAGGGATGTAGCAACGGACGGCAGTCCGGAAGGCGAGTTAGAGTCACGCCTCTAACTCGCCGATGCCGAGCGAGGGCAGGAAGCCCGAACGGCTCGGCCAACGAAGAAGCTTCCGGCGCCGGCCAGGGAGTCGGCGTCGGTCATGTGGGTGAGGGCGGCGATGGTGTCTTCGGTTTGTCGCGCGGATTTGGCTTCTTGGGTTTCCGCGGAGGCGGGGAGGGCCAGCAGTGACAAGAGACAGAAAACGACAACTGGGCTTGGGTGACTCACGACCGAATAGACCCTACCAAAATTGCAAGAGTCGGAAGATTACGATCGCAAAACCCAAAACTAGACCGGTTACAAGCGACGGAAAGTACTTCACGTACCAGCGTGAGTCGCGGCGATCCGAGCGAGGGTGGCGTTGAGGTTCATCAGCCAGAGCAGTCGCCTCTTGGTGTGAGCGGATCGCGCTCACCAAAGTATGCACCGATGAATACAGTCTTCCGCTTCCGCTTTTGTTCAAGCGTTACTACTCTTTCCCAACGCTTTGTTCGGTAGGCACTTCTGCAGTCTTTCCGGCCGCTTTGGCTTTCTCGGCGGCCGCTTCATCAGCACGGGCGCCGGAGAGCATGCCCGCAAGTGCGTAGTTGCCCTCGTGACAGGCGTACTCGAAGATCCGCCCCTTTGACGGGCTGAATTCGTATTCGCCGCTCCACGGCCGATCCCAAACGCTCGGATCCTCGGCCTTGAACTGATAAAGGATGCGATGCGGTGCGACGCGAGTGAATCGCTCCGTGACCTTCAATTCCTCCCATGCTCCTCTGAGCGCGGTGGCTTGCGGAAAGTTGGTCGTCTCGACAACAAGCGTTGGGCCCTCGTACCAACCTATGGAATCGCCCATCCATGGTCGCAGTCCGTCGGTGCGATGCTTGGCGCCGATATGAATCATGCGCACGTCGTGCACCATTTCTACGACAATGGCGACGGTGTCCTTGGTCTGCGCGATCTCGTAATTATTGTTGTAAAGCAAAGGCAACATCACCGGTCCGGCACTGTAGCCGAACGAGCTTAAGCAGCGTTCAGACACAGCCATATTCTCGGGATTTTCGCCGCGGTGCGCATACTGCTCCATTCCGGGAGCATTGACACCGGTCTTGTAAGGCGGCAGACGCCCGTCGGCGGGATCGGTGATGAATGAGGCCCGCGGTTCGCCGTTAACCCGCATGACGTAGTTACCTGGATCGATCCACGCAAAGTTATAGCCGCAGCCGGCGCCGCTGAATCCCTTGCCGCACTCATTTGGCAGATCGGCGGTCTTAAATTTGGGGTCTCGGGGCGCGGCATCCGTGGCATACATCTTTGCGTCGTCACCTTCAACTTTCTTGACCTCTTCGGGGGTCATGATAAGGCGCGTGCCGTATTCTTTCGGACGCTCTAGGGTCGTCAGGGTTGCGTTGGTCCAGGTCCCTTCCAGGTCTGACTGACCATAGGTGTTGAGTGGTGCTTTGTAGCCGCCGGCCGTGGCACTCGTCGCCGCAAACACCGATGAGGCGATCAGGGCGGAAATCGCCGCGCTGAACCTCAACGCGATTGAGTGCTTGGTGCGCATTTTCGTGTGGCTCCTTGGCAGGTCACGGATACAGTACGCCTGAACGGCATTTCAGGAAAGCGAGGGTGTCGGCGGCAGGAGAAACGCTACTAGCGATGGTGTGCACGCGTTGAACGGACAACGAAATAGCCGGCCCAAAAAGAGAACGGGAAACTAGCGAGACTCCAGAAGAGGAAGCGGTGCCAGAACGGGCCGGGCCAGACGAGATGCCAACTCGAAAATAAAGCGGCCACGGCGACAGCTAAAAATGTACCCCAAACCAGGACGCCGATAGAGTGCTTGGAGAGTATGGGGTCCGGCGGCTTTTCGGGAGACATTGGACCGCCATCCCAAGTCGGCAGAGACTTAGGACTTCCCAAAATCTGGGCTAGGGTGCAAGCCGCGACGGTTCCCCAGACTACAAGTCCGATCATCCCCAGAATCAACAGGTTTCTGTCCAGATAATTCAGCATAAATTACGCTCCCTCGTGCTCTGGAGGCAGACGCGGCTAGCTTGCGAGTCCGTCCTCGAACAATGCCTCGATTGACACAGAATTACCGCCGGGGGAATCCAGAAGGCGACCGCCACGCTCCTCGACGAAAGCGGTCAAATACTGTCTTACAAAGCGTTGCGCCAGCATCAGGGCTTGAAATGAATCGACACCAACGGGACGTGGCTGAATCGAGAGAAATCCCTCCAGCAGTACAGGACAACGCCACTCAGTACCCTCTCGATAAGGCTGGCCGATCGCAAGCTTGACTGGAAATTCCCTGCCGGTGGAGTCGACACCGGTTAGCTCTCGGGTCGCGAAAAATGACGCTGGGGAACTGTCCGTCATGAAACCTCCCCGACTGAAGAGTAACCAGAGGAACTGGGAGCGGCTTCGCATGGTGAGCCTCCAGGAGTACTAGCCCGACGCACCCGGTCCCTTGATGGGGTCTTGGATGATGATCCGTTGCCAAGTGTTGCCGGTATGCACCATGAAGTAGCCTTCCGCCGGAGGCGTGAGCATAACCGCCGGCGGAGGGAATGGGTGAGATGAGGTCACTACGAACCCCATTTTGTCGCTCACCGGGATCCAATTTTCCGCATTAACAGCGGCGGGGCGATCGGGGCTCGATGCGCCAAGAGCGAAGTGGATGGTGAGTACAGACGCAAGAATTAGAAGAGACGCGGCGATTGCTTTCATGGATTGATACTCCAATCGGGATTTTGGTTCCTCAACGCAGCGAGGCCCTGCCATTAACCTGGCCATTAAAGTGCCTTCGCCATGACAGCATAGTTGCGGTCGTTATGAAAGCAACGCTCGGTAACCTTCCAGCCGAGTCGCCCGTACAGCGCTTCTGAGTGCGCCGTGTACAAATACAGGGATTCGAACCCGAGAGCCCTCGCTTCGTGCTCAATACGGATAACCAAACCCGAGCCTACGCCTCGCATTCGATGTTGCGGCCGTACAAAGACGCCGGCAAGCCAGGGCGATAGGTTGGGCCGAATTTCAAAATCTTGGAGAACGAGCAGGGCGAATCCGTACAGAATGTCCCGATCAAGCGCGACTACCCCGAGTGGGATTTCTTCGCGTTTGCAACAGGTGGCCAGTCGCATTTCCCGGGCATCGATCGAATCGCCGAGTTCCGGCCACTCTTTGAAGTGAAGGGTTGCGACTTCCGGAAGTCTCTCGCTGTGATCTGCCAGATATTCAATCTTCATAGCGCGAGCGATAGAAGATCAGAATCCCATGGCATCCGCGGGTCCAGTCGTAGTAGGCGGAGGTGAGGCGCTGCTTGTTCATCCATGACACTCGCTAACTTAAGCGTGCAGAGGGTTAGTATGCGCCTGAGGAAGGCATGCGCAAGATTTGCCTATATTTTGGTCACTTTGTCACGCCTTTCGCCAAGTAAATCGCCGCCACTTCATCGACGATCCGTTGCGCATCGCAATTGCCCTGATTCGTAAGGGTCACAATAGTGAGTCGATCATCCAGATATCTAGCTATGTGTGTCGTGAAGCCTTGCCACCGCCCGCCATGCCCCACTAAACGGTGCCCGTTGCGTGAATCAACAACCCATGCGAATCCGTATGAGCCGGGATTGGGCTTGCCATCGCGCAAAGTGGCCACCGTCCACATCTGCCGCTTGCTCGACTCCTTCAATACGTTCTCGGTATAAAGCGCCGCGTCCCACTTGGCTAGATCCAGAATCGTAAAATACAAACTGCCGTCCGCCGTCGAATTCGCCGATGGCGACACCCACTTCTGATTCTCAAGCCGTCCATTCTCAAGCACGTAACCCGCCGCCCGATTGGGAATGATGTCCGCCTCGCTCACGATGCGAGTCCTCGACATGTTGAGCGGCTTGAACACCCTCTCCTGCAGGAAATCACCAAAGTACTGCCCGCTCACTTTGTGAATCAATATCCCTAGGGTTACGTATCCCAAGTTGCTATATGCCCAACTCGTCCCCGGCGGATACGCCGCTGGGATCGCCTCAACCACTTTGAGAAGTTCCTCCTCGCTGTAGTCCTTTCGCAGATCGAAGTCCTTCGGGTAATCCGTGAATCCCGCTGTATGGCTCAGCAGCTCGCGGATGGTGACATCCTTCCACCAGCCTGGTCCGTCAGGAAAATACTTGGACAGCGGATCGTTCAGCCCAATCTTCCGCTCCTCCACCAACAGCATCACCGCAGTCGCCGTAAACTGCTTACCCACCGACCCCGACTGAAAAATGGTTTTCGGCGTAACCGGAACGTTCAGCTCGAGACTCGCGAGCCCAAACCCTTGCTCGCGAATTGGCACACCCTTACGCGATACCAGCAATGCCAGCCCTGGAATTTGCTGCTTTGCCATCTCGGCACGCACAGTGCGAGTTACCTCGTCCGCGGGCGGCGCAACAGGAGCGACGTGCGCCACAGCGAGAGAGCTAAACGCCAGCGTTATTGCAGCCAGGCGGAGGGGAGGCGCTATGTTCATCCATGACACCGGCTGGGAAATGACTATTTTAACTTTAATATGCGCCAGCGTGCGGAACGCGCAATATTTGCGCATATTGTGGACATTTTGTCACCCCCAGTTGATAGGACACGGCGCCATGCGGTAGAAAGTCCCGATGAACCAAGACCCCAGATACACGGACCTGATGCAGGAGATCAAAGAGCGGCTATACACGATTGAAGAAGTGTTGAGTGGGCGGACCGCGTTTCGCGGACCGCTGGCACACGAATTATGTTTTCTGCAGCTGCGTATGATTTCAGAATGTATAGCCTACGCCTGCGTTATTGCGCATGAATATATTGAGGAGCTGCAGACTCCAAAGTTTCAAAAAGAGTGGTCCGCGGATGCGCTGATGACAGCACTTGACGGGCTGCATCAGGATTTCTACCCAAAGCCGAGGACAATGACCGTGACGGAAGGGCGAGTCAATTTGGAGGAGATCAATGTCCCGTTCCTGACAAAGATCGAACTTAGGAAATTGAATGGCATCTGCGGTGACAGGCTCCACAGAGGGTCACCACAGAAATACGCGTTCAATCCGACACCGGAGCGGTTAGCGGGGGATCGCGAAAGCATCATCGATTTTAGCAACAAGGTTTTCCGGCTAATGGAGTCGCACTTGATGACGCACCGGGATGAGCCGCGGTACATCCTTTGCAGATTTAGAGATCGTGGCGTACCGGTCGAAGTGTGGTTTGCAGCCACAGGCAATGATGTCGAGGTTGCCAGTAGGAAGGGATGATTCGGGTGACCAGGCATTTCGATCTTGGGTCTTCGTCGCGTGGCTCGCGAGGGCAGTCGGTGCAATGCCTTAGACACCACGCCCAAGCTCCAAGCCGGAGTGAGGAGCGTGCAAAACAGGGGCTGGTCGCATGCGACCAGCGGGTTCGCCACGGATGGCGAACCCCGGCTTGCAGCAATGCAGGGACAGCATTGCGTCGCAAGTTTTGCCAGAGCCACGGATTATTCGGCGATACGCCTCACCCCTTCGGGGCCGCCCTGAAGGGCGTTCGTCGCCGTTGCACGGCGCCGTCACAGCGGTCCGAGATCCGGTTTGAGCTTGGGCCCCATCATCGGCCGGAATGGACCGGCTGCGCGTGATGAGGGTCACGCAATGAGGTCAAAGGTAGCCAACGCTCTAATGCGTGCTACTTGATTTTCCAGGGCTCAGCTCCTCAAACCAGTCCTGCCACACGCTCATCTGGTCCTTGGCGAACGCTACATCGCGTAGCAGCCCAGGATTGTCCACTGATGCAACGACAAAACAAGCCAGGGCGGGGTCGGTGTACGCGCACTCTGTGCTGATGAAAATGAGCTCGGCGCCTTCAGGATAGTCGTTGCCCCAGCCATTACCGTCGAGAGGCCTTTTCAAGCGGTACCGATAACCCGCCTTGAGGGGCTTACCCAGCGGTCCCGCGTCGTGATGACCGGCAGCCTTTTCAACCAGCGCCAGTATCTCCGGGCGTTTGGCATCGGAAGCGGCGCCCTCGAGTTGACCAGGCAACCGACCATCGACATAGGGCGTCAACGGATTGGCGCCGCGGGACAATAAAACCCTAACCGCCGCTGCATTGTCAGAGAGGATGGCGTGGTGCAGGGGTGCGCCTTCCTGGGCGTCGAAGTAGTTCGGATTCGCCCCCCACGAGAGTAGCTGTTCAATCTGCTCAGCCGTCGCGTATCGGGTGGCGTACAACAGTGTGCGACCGCCGATCGACCCAGAGAAATGTTTGATCAACCCCTCAGCATGAATACCATACACACCCGGCAGCATGTCTGGGAACCATGCCAGATCCGGACAAATAGATTCTAAATCTGGCTCGATTAGCTTAGCTTCGGCAAACAATGGCGCCGCCTCGTGCGGGTGACCCGCCTCATGCAGCAGTCCCCCTTTGATTGCGAGTATTTCCACCAGAAACTGTCGTCCGACAGAAAAGTCATATAACTGCACGGCTTGGCGCGCGGCGATGACTGCGGCGTCAACATCGTGAGCGTAAAAGAGCAGGAAATGGGCGTAGCGATGCAACGCAAAGGCTTTATTTCGTCCCTCTACCATGGAGATGTAGCGGCGTTGGAATGCATCAGCGTTACTTATTTCGCCAAGCTCGGGATAGATCGCGCTCAGCTGATGAATGGCTCGCAATTCCGCGGCGGGCGGCAATGCGGTGGCCAGCGCGGCCTCAAAATCATCGGCGGCTTTTTGGGCCAGAGTGTGGTCCAGGGGCGGTCGTTGAAAGGCCAAGGCCCACAACGCATCTCCCAAATTAATTCGGAGCCACGGGCTGTCCGTGCCGATCTCCTTCGCCTGTTCCAAAAGCCTGACGCTACGTGGGAAATCGAACTGCAAATAGGCAACGTGCCCCCTGATCATGAGTGCATCAGCGCTCTGAGAATCGAGCGCGAGAGCTTGATCAAGCCAACGCTCGGCAATTTGCAGGCTCTTTAGATCGATGCGTGGTACTGACGGCGCATTGTCGGCGAGGGTGAGGTCGGGTGCTTGTTTGAGCGCAAGACGGGCCGATTGCACCAAAACTTTGGGGTCCTCTGGCGCGGCGCGCCGCATCAGGTCCAAGGTGACACGGGCGCGCGACAAATCTTGCCCGTTGTCTATGTCGATGGTCGTTTGGGTCAGGGTCGGCTCTCGCTTGGCGCCGAACGCCTTTCGGGCATAGGTATCGATCGCGATTGTTGAGTGTTTCGCCGCGTTGTCCCAACTCTGTTGCTCAACAGTTAGGAGCGAATTGCGCAAGACTCGCAACGTAGACTGCGTGGCTTCAGACCGAAGATAAGTCAGATAGGACGTGAGATCGTAGCTGGGAACTCGAGCGTAAGCGGAGTAGATCAGCGGATTCAGCATCGCTGAGGCTCGCGCTCTAAATTTTTGCTCAGTAGCAGCATCGAGCTCCGGGCACGGCGGCGCGACGCTGACCGTTAACTGCAGACACGATCGCGGCAAGGCGGTAGAACTGAGAAGATCGGTGAGAAAATCCGAAAGATGCCCCTCGGTGGTAAGTTGTGCCAGGTCGTCCGCACTCACCTCATGCGGTGGTTCAATAGTCGGATTGAAGGTCTCGAAACTACTCTCCGCGAAAATCGAGGCGTAGACGCTGGATTCCATCTTCGCTACGGCACGGCCTGAGTCGGCAGCCCACCAGCGCAGATTCGCATCTATATCGTGCGATTTCAGTGCGGCGGCCACTGACTTGACCAGCGCGTTCTCCATTTCATCGTACCCTAGGTTTCGATCAATCACCTGGCGCAGGTCGGAGCGCAATTCCGCGGGGAGATCGTCGGATAGCCGATCTGCGATCAGGGACGCCTGCTCGGCATCCGTCCGCAGCACATTTACAAGGCTGGTCGACTGAATGAGTTGTCGTGCAGCGTCCGATTTGGCGGCGGCGATGACCGAACCATGGTGCAAAGTGAAGAGAAGACCGCAAAGAGCGACATTCGATAGTGTGTGGCGACTGAACATCCTGTTCTCCAGAATCTTACTGGCCACGAGCGTCGTTTTGCGTCACTTCAATTCCCAAACCGAAATCTTGGGAGACGCGGCAATTGCCAAGTAACGGCTATCACGTGATACAGCCACCGAACGCCCGTCGCCGGGAATCTTTTGCAAGAGCGTGTAATCATGACCGTCCAGGATTCTTACGCTGTCATCGACGCTTCCTGCGATCAGGTATCTCCCATCCGGGCTGTAACTGAGTCCGGTTAATGTTGCCGATTTGGCTGATACCTTCGCGATGGGTTTTCCTGTGGCGACCTCGAAGATCTTGACTGCGTCGGGGCCGGGGGAGTCCCCGCCAACGTTACATCCCGCTGCAATATGGAGTCCGTTCGGACTCCAAGCCAATGTTTGTGCAGAAATGGCACCCGGAAATGGCGCGTCGATAGTCTCTACGATCTGACGAGTAACGATATCTAAGATAAGAATTTTCGGCTTTGGCAGAGTTCCAGACCCGGGACCCACCTCGCCCCCAAGTGCTAAGAATTTCCCGCCCGGGCTAAATGCAACGAGAGTAGGTTGAAATGGCGAGGTCCGCAGTCCCCATGCTGATTCCCACGTATTTGTTCGAAAAACCAAGATCTGATTGCCAGGTTCGCGAATGAATCGATCAATGGCCAACGCTATCAATTGCCCATCTGGGGAGAACCCCATTCCGTGAGTAGCGCCCTTCCCTTCATGCTGAACAACGTCGTGCTCTAGTTCTCCGCTCTGGGCATTCCATACACGAATGACCCTTCCATCGTCCATAGGGTTGTGGCGCACCGCCAAGAGCGTGCCGTCCGGGGTGTACGCAAGTGCACCACCGTCGCCAGGACCTCCTGGGTATTTCAGAATTCGCGCGCTAGCTTTCGGCTCGCGCCAATTCCAAACATGGACACCGTCCGTTGCCACCATAAAATGCACTGCAAGTTGTGACCCGTCCCCGTTGAATGCAAGCGCGGCAGGGTAGTAATCCTCCTTGAATTCGGCGACTTTGTTTGCGACGGGGCCGGTGTAATGGTCCTTGGATTCGAACAGATGATTGACTTGCGCGGCGACG
>Ga0207055_1167_pt1 | contig 13465 bp, 16 predicted proteins | sample Alteio_BWMinCont_57_FD_153293 | JGI IMG/M metagenome (GOLD analysis project Ga0207055, IMG submission 153293) | Enriched cells from forest soil in Barre Woods Harvard Forest LTER site, Petersham, Massachusetts, United States -... | ecosystem: Environmental > Terrestrial > Soil > Temperate forest >...
ACGAAAACGTGGTTTCCTTCCACTTCACTCTAAAGAATGACAAAGGCGAGGTCATCGAGTCGTCAGTCGATAGCGAACCGCTCGTTTATTTGCACGGCACGGGCTCCATTGTTCCCGGTCTTGAAGAGGCTTTGAACGGCCGCAAGTCGGGTGATAAATTTTCTGTGAACTTGCCGCCCGAGAAAGCTTATGGGCAGCGCGACGAGCGCTTGGTTCAACGTATTCCCAAAACCGAATTTCCCGATGCCGGAAAATTGCAGGTGGGAATGCAGTTTCAAGTAAAGACCAATGGCGGACCGATGATTTTGACGGTCACCGGCCTTGAGGCTAACGATGTGGTGGTTGATGGCAACCCCGAGCTCGCGGGCATGACCCTTCACTTCGATATTGAAGTGACGGATGTGAGGAAGGCAACGGCCGAGGAACTCGAGCACGGCCACGCCCACGGGCCCGGTGGTCACCACCACCACTAGTTAGTCTAATCGCAAAAACTCAATCGCTTTTTGATAACGGCGGCAATTTGGCCGACCTTGCTGTCGTAACTGCGTAGAGTTGACCCGATTTATGCTTAGCGCATGAGGATTGGTTTTGATCATCAGCTCGACGAGTTTGGGGCGCATGACTTCGCACCAGTCTCGGGCGTATTGAATAAAGAAATCCTTTTCCAACTGCCGATCGTACGGTTTGCCGTCGAAGGCGGCGGAATGGGCTGCGGTAACGCCCACTAAATCACCAATGTTTTCACCTAGAGTCAGGTCGCCCTTTTGGCCGGCGGCATCGAATTGAGCGATTAGGATTTTGGTACGATCAGAGAAATTTTTTAAATCAGAATCGCTCATCCAAGTTTTTAACTGGCCGTCGGCATTGTAGCGCGAGCCCTTGTCGTCGATACCGTGGCCCAGTTCGTGGCCCATCACGCTGCCCACTGCCGCTAAATTCACTTCGAGCGGAGACTTGGGATCATAGAAGGGATATTGCAGAATGCCCACGGGCAAGACGAAGCGGTTAAACGCAGGATCATAGTAGGCGTTAATAGTCAGGGGACCCATGTACCAGCGGCGTGGGCTGATCGGACCCTTCATTTCGCGCAAATCCTTTTCGCCCTGCAATTGCGAATAGAGCTTTTGATTGTGAATGTACCTCTTAAGATCGTAAGTGGCGTTTGGGTGAAAATTCCACTCCTCGTCGTTGTCGGGCGCTACGAGTTGTAGAGTGGCCGATTGAATTTTGTGGATCGCCTCTTCACGCGCACCTTTGGTCAGCCACTTATTCTCTTTAAGCGAACCGATAATCGCACCGCGAATTTTCTCTGACAGCGCAACGATTTTTTCTTTGGGGAAATTTGGAAAGATCTGTTGCCACAAAACACTGTCGACTTCGGGCACGAAGCGATGCATGGCCTCGCGCGTGCAACGCTCTTGCAAATCGGGTCGAACGGAAGGGCCACCAAAGTTCTTTTTTTCAAAATTAAAACGCGCCGTAAAGAAAGTGGAGTAGGCCTCGTCGAGATGCCGACTCAAGGCATTGTAGAGATAAATAGTTTTTAAATCCGCGAGAGGCAGCTGTGCCATCTGCGCGTTAACGTATTCAAGGCTTAACGGAAACATGTGCCGGATATGGGTGCTATCGGGCACCTGCTCTAGGAGGCTATCAAGCTTGAGTTGGGGAAACTGCTTGAGCAATTCGGCTTTGGTAATTCCCGTGCGTTTAGCGTAAACATCCATTTTTTCCGCTGGCGTCAGGTCGACTTTGGCCAAGCCTTTTTCAAATTCCACCACGGTTTTGGCTTTGGCTTTTGCGTTTGGTTCCTGAATGGTGGTGAAGAATTTTTCGATCAGCTGAGTGAGTTCAGCCACCAACTTCGGATTTTCATAGTAGGACTTTTCAGGAAGTGTAATCCAGCCCGTCTCGAGAGTGAGATCAGTGTAAGTCGGTCGATCCTGATTGTTGTCTACGCCAAAGGTGACGGGAGCTTCGTTTCCGGTCAGACGATTCTTTGCGAGAAGGTTAAGAAATTCCTCACGATCTTTAATTTCGGACATCCGAGCTTTGGTGGACTTCACCAGAGCTTTTTCTTCACCCGCACGCGCGGTCTTGTCCATGCAGGCTTGGTAGAAGGACTTCACCATCGCTTCGTGCGGATTGTCAGTTTCGGTTTTAGAAAGACCCTTAAAATAGGCTTTCTTTTTGGTGAGTAGCCTTTCAATTGAGTCAGAGAAAGCGAAATCGTGCCATGAACGATCATCAGGTAGTTTGAAGCTCGCATCCACCTTGTTGCAGGTATAGGCGTAAAAATCGATGCATGGGTTGACCGAAGTGTCGATCGGAAATTCGCGGCGATCAGGAACGTCCATCGCCAAAGCCGCCGAACAAAATGCCAAGAGAAAAATGTATTTCATGGTAATCCCCCAAATGTACGGCGTTCCTTTTTCTGTCTACAACGAGTCAAATGACTCGTTGTAGACAGAAAAAGGAACGCCGTACATTTACTACCTTTTCACCGGCGGGATTTCAATGGCCGTTGGGGTGTACGCCGTGCTGCTCGCGGATTTTAAAGATAAGTTCCGGGTAGAAAAACGGCTTTTTCAGGCTATCAATAATATTTGGCCCCTGCACCGCGCGTATATTGTCGGAGGCTGAAACCACCATTACGGGGATATCGCCGCCGAGTTTACGACGTTGCATCTCTTCTAGAAATTGCACGCCATTCATGCCCGGCATCGACAGGTCCAGTAACATCAGCGAAATGTCGTGCGTGCCTTCGAGAATATCGAGAGCCTCTTCGCCACTTTTAGCGGAAATAACTTTAAAGCCTTCGGCTTCGAGTGCCGCGGTGAATAGTTCACGGGTGTCTTCGCTGTCATCTATGATCATTATAGATTTCTTCATGTGCGCCCCTTAGTTCATATTAGGCCAATGCAAGAAGCGGGGACGGGTTTAAAACCCAATGAATTCGTGCTCGAGACCGCCACATCGGGAAATATGCCCCAGTCAAATATACGGGGGCGATTTTAGACAAGGGCTGTTGACGTTTTTAGCCAGCCCTTAGTCTTTGGTTTTAAGGCGAGAATCGTTTTCACCAATGAATTTCTTAATGTCTTCTGAGATTCCCAGAAGCTTGAGCCACTGCTCTTTATATAAAGTGACGGGAAAGCGACCCATCCCGTAGACGCTGAGGGCGCCCTTCTCGCTGACTTTCATGGTCAAGGTCCCGCGTGAGGCGGGCTTTTTAAGGGCTTCGTTTTCGGCTTTGAGGCGGGCTACTTCGGCTTTTAGATCATCGTCGCTCATGGAATTTTCCTCGTGAAAAATCTTATTATTCGCCCGCTATCCGGGGCTGGTCAAGCCTGGGCGCACGAGTTATAAAGCTGAGCATGTCAGTTCAATTGCGTAGTTGGAATGTGAATGGCCTTCGCGCCTGTGGTCGCAATGGTTTCGGCAAATGGTTTGCGGGGCAGAGCGCCGACGTGATCTGTTTGCAGGAAATCAAAGTGAACTCCGAGCAATTGGAGCCAGAACTACTGAATCCGGCAAAATTTCATTCCTATTGGCATTCGGCTGAAAAGGCGGGCTATAGTGGAACGGCGATTTACAGCAAGCGCGAACCTTTGGACGTGCGCTATGGCCTGGGCAAGCCTGAAATCGACCGCGAAGGCCGGGTGCTCGTCGCTGAGTTTAGCAATTTTACCGTGATCAATTCCTACTTTCCCAATTCGCAACGCGACCATGCACGCTTGGACTATAAACTTGTGTTTTGTGAGGCGTTCTTAAAATTTTGCGAGACAGAGCGTAAGCGTGGAAAGTCGCTCTATATCTGTGGCGATATGAATATCGCGCATACGGAAATTGATCTTAAAAACCCCAAAACCAATGTTAAAAACGCCGGCTTCTTGCCACAAGAGCGCGCGTGGATGACTAAATTTCTGAGCAAGGGCTACGTTGACTCCTTCCGGCACTTTACCGCCGATCCCGGCCATTACACCTGGTGGAGCTATCGCCCGGGAGTGCGCCAACGAAATATTGGATGGCGCCTCGATTATTTTTTGACCGATGCAGAGTCAAAATCGCGTTTGCAAGCCGTGACCCATCAGACGGCGGTTATGGGTTCGGATCATTGCCCGGTGGCGCTGACCATTAAGAACTGAAATTTCCAGCGCTTTCAATTAGGCCGGAAAGCACCGAGTGAAAATGCGCTTGCGTCTGTAACTTGCCGGCGCCAAAGCGCTGCTCGAGTTCTTGCCGAATCAGCGGGACTTGTGCCGAGCCTCCCGTCAGGCATACCAGATCGACTTGCGCGGGTTTGAGCCCGGCCTGGTTAAGGCATTCGTCCATGGCGTTAAAGATTTTGCGTCTGACCTCGTCGGCCCATTGCACGAATTCGCCGCGCGTGAAGTCGGTGCCGATCTCAAGCCCGGGGTAGGCGAAGGAAAAGGCGGTTTGTTCGGCGCTAGAGAGTTCGCGTTTGGTTTGCTCAATGCGTTCGAAGAACGAGAAGATCTGTTGATCTTCGAGAAGCAGGAATAGGCGATCGATGGCCGCTTGATCGTTTGGAGATTGTGCACCCTTGCGCACCTCGCGAATAAATTCATAGGTTGCGGGCTCTTTGAGATGCACGATATGCGCGGGCCGATTGAGTCGATCGATAATCGCGAGCGGCATTTGCATCACGTTGCGGCCAAGTGCCACTTTATATTTGGCTTGGGCGCCGAAGTAGATATTGAGGCGTTCGCTCATAAATAAGCTGTCGAGTGCATCGCCGGCGAGGGGGCAGCCTTCGAGGCCGAGCACGTGTTCCTTTTTATAAGCGTAAGGTCCGAGGCGAATCAGCGTAAAATCTGAAGTTCCACCGCCGAAGTCGCCGATCAGAGCGACGCGTTCGGATTTGAGGTCGCGCCGTAGATCCAAAGCGGCCGCCAGCGGCTCAGGCACAAATTCCACCTGCCTAAATCCAGCAAATTCCGCCGCCTTGGTCATGCGGTGAAGAGCGAAGTTATCACTTTCATTATCCAGCGAGTAACGGGCCGGGCGCCCGATCACGGCGCGTTCGACGGGGCTATCGAGCAAAGTTTCGGCGCGCTTTTTCATCTCGAGCAGAAAAATCCCGATCATGCTTTCGAGGGTGAGCACGCGATCGTCCACCAGCGTGCCCAGATAACTACGATTGGGTAGGTGAGACTTAAAGGAGCGGAAGAGGCGCCCCTCCATCTCGAATTCAATGTATTTGTTAATGGCATTGGCACCATAGAAGCACAGATCCTGGTTGGGAAAATAGAGCAGGGTACGCATTAAAGTCGGATCGGATGCGGAGGGATCGAGTGGTAGAGCCTCAACCCGATGCCCCTCGCGCCATGCGCCCGCGAGCGAATTGCTGGTTCCAAAGTCGACGGCAAGTACCAAATCATTTTGCATAAAGCCCCCTTAGACCGCCATCTTGAAGAAAACAAATAAATTTACAAGTCTGCAAAATTATTCTAAAATACGGCTAAGCTCGAGGATGTCCTGAAATTGCGGGTCTCGGGCGCGATATCTTTGTTCTGCGGCTTTGCGATGGCGCGAACGCGAGAGCTTCATAAACTCCACTTGTTGATCAACCATTTTATCAAAGACATAGAGCAAATTGTCGTGGGCCCGATTGGGCGGTGAGAAAAATTCTAACAGACTATGGATCGCTTCGACCGTGGAAAGACACTCGGGACGCGGCTGTTGCCGAACGCGGAAATTCGAGGGCTTATCCGGTGTAAAACAAATTTGCGGAAGATCGCGCAGATTGCGACTGCGCCGGAGCATCTTTTTGGCCGTTCCCCAAGTTCCGTCGATGACGACGATCAGTGGTTTTTTGCCGCTGGGGAAAATGGCGCGCCGTGCACTCACACTCATGGGCGAAAGATTCTGCGCTTTGCGCCCCGGATAAAGCACCATGGGCGCAAATTGCGGATCTTCGAGTAGCGCATTGAGAGTTACGTTCGCCGAGTAATCATAGCCCATCAGCAAATGTGAGTCCTGCAGGCATAAGTGTGATAAACGACCCGTGGCAATCCGGCGCCTGACTTCTAGGCGATGAATCAAGATCACGAATTTGAATTCGCTGGCGAAACTTTGAATGTGTCGGAAGTAGCAGGTGTTTTCTGGTTGCAGGCAGCGATAACAGAGTTCGCGCCCATATTTGCGCTCGCTCAACAGCTTCTTCTTGCGCTCGCGATAGGTTGCGACGTTCATGCTTCGGCCAAGGGTCCATTCAGCAATTCGCTGCCGAAACGCTCGATTTTGGCTTCGCCGAGACCAAAAATATCCTTGAGCTGGTCGCGCTCTTTGGGGCGTGCCTGCGCCAAGTGACGAAGGGTGCGGTCACTAAAAATCACAAAAGCGGGCACGTCGAGCTCGCGGGCCTTCTCGCGGCGCCAGAGTTTCAAAATTTCAAATATGCGATTGTCATCTGGCGTGAGCACAGTCGGCGCCTGAGCCGTTTTGCGTTTAGAGATTTTACGAATTACAGTCTTGACGATCGAAACCGGTTTTTGCACGCGCCGTGAAGAGCTGGGGTCGCAGACGTCGCAATGACCACAGCGCTGCAAACGTTGTGAGTCTTTGTAGTAAGTGAGAATTTCCGCATGGCGACATTCGCTGCCTTCGCAATAGTCGATCAGGTTCTCAAGCGCCCGCCAGCGCGAGTTCTGAACCTCAGCTGGCGCTTCTGAACGCTGAATGAAAAACGATTGTAGACCCTTATCTTTTTTGGCGTAGAGCAAAATGCAGGTGGAATTCTGGCCATCGCGGCCGGCGCGACCCATCTCTTGATAGAGCGAATCGATATTGGCGGGCATTTGGTAATGCACTACCAGGCGTACATCGGGATGATCGATGCCCATGCCGAAAGCATTGGTGGCGATCAGGATGCGCACCTTGCCCTCGCTATAAGCCTCTTGAGTAGAATTGCGTTTTTCATTCGCTAAACCGGCGTGATAGTAGTCGACGCCTGAAAATTCGCCGCTCAAAATCTGCGTTAATTCCTCAGTCACTTTGCGGGTGCCGCAGTAAATGAGAATTCGCCCGCTCGGATTTTGCCGCAAACTTTGTCTTAGAGCTTCGAGCTTAACGTCATCGTCTTCGCAAAATTCAACTTGGTAATAGAGATTGGGCCGATAAAATCCGTGGACATGCTTCACCGGCGACTTCAGCCCCAATTGGCGTGCGATATCGTTGAGTACAAAGGGCGTCGCTGAGGCGGTGAGTGCCAGCACGGGCACATTCGGCTTAAGCAATTTGAGCGATTTCAATTGCGAGTATTCAGCGCGAAAATCGTGGCCCCATTGCGAAACGCAGTGAGCCTCATCGACGGCAAAGAGTCCAACGTCGACGGTTTTGAGCCAGCCTTGAAAGCCTTCTTTTTGCGTGCGCTCGGGCGACAGATACAAAACAAAGCCCTGGCCCGCCGCCATTTTTCTAAAAACTTCCTTTTTTTCCGCCTGGCTTTGAGCCGAATGCAAACTGCCCGCAGGGATGCCGAGCTTTTCAAGGCTCGACACTTGATCCTTCATCAGTGCGATCAGTGGCGAAACCACGATCACCAATTTATTTAGCGCCAAGGCGGGATATTGATAGCAAAGCGATTTGCCACCGCCGGTGGGCAGCACGGCCAAAACGTCTTTTCCTTCGAGAATAGACGAAATAATTTCGCGCTGGCCGCGGCGAAATTCAGGCATACCAAAATGAGTCTGAAGAATTTCGATCACAGGGACTCCATTGTTGTATGGATCCCTATGCAAGACAACACATTGGACCAGGAGGCGATAAATTCTGAGAAAAGGGGCCGGCCGTCCGAATCGCGGAACTAAAGCCGGCCTATCGCCTACGCAGCTTTTAAATAATAGTGAACAACGTCGTCGTGATTTTTGCGGAAATTCATATAACGACGCTCGTCCTTCTTAACGGCCTGCGTGAAGCCGCGTTGATACTTGGAGAATTCGCGATCGAGGTAACTGTAATAGCACTTATAGATATAGTTCGCCATGAACTTGCACGTCCAGCTTACCGGAGCGTGGGGAGCAACAGCGTGCTTTTTGCCGAACTTTTGGACTTCGCGGTTCATCATTCCCCACCATGCGTTAGCTTCTTTGGTGTGGATAAAGTTACCGACGAAAACTTGGTGACCGGCGAAAGTGAAGCCCACTTCCCAACCTTTACCACAAGCTTTTTTGTAGGCTTTGCAGCTGTATTTTCCATATTTATAGTACTTAGTTGTCATTTGACCTCCGAGTGATTTGAGAACCGCTCATGCTATCGGTCAGGTGACGAAGCTAAGGAAGTCCAGAACTACTGCAAGATAGGCCGCGTGCCGATGGGGCCGGAGCCGCCGCTGCCGTCGTGATTCACCGGATTTTTATCTAAAAAATCGACAAAGAATTGCAGTTGATCGGTGGTTTGCAAATTTTGAATAGTCGCATGCTTGTTCAAATTTAGAATTTTGGCGACTTGTTTTGCGACGGCCTGCGTGTCGGTCGCGCGTAATTCCACGGCCTTGGGTTCGATGACGTTGGCGATATTCTGATGCAAGCAATCAACCAGGGCTTCGGGCTTGGCCACGTTAAGATTTTCGCAGCTTAAGCAAGAGGCTTGGCCAGGAATCCCGTTACCACCGCCGCCAATTTTATAGGAATATTTGTCTTCGCTTCCGCACGCCGCATTTTGCGCTGTTTTAAAAGGATACTTTTGCACGCTGAGTTCACATTGATAGCGATATTTTTGCATGATGACACGATTTTCAGATTCTTCGTTGGTCGGTGTTAGTGCGACTTCGGCATGAAGGCCTCCACCCAAATTGTCAGTGTTAAAGTGATCGCGTAAATCCTTGCAAACGTCGCCTTGATCCCGCCCTCCGCTCAGCCACTTCGACCAGTGTTTTTGCTGGGTGAGATTTGTTCCAGGCTGCGTTAAGTCCAGCCCGTTAGCGGGATTGGCGCAAGTGTTGTAAGCCTTATATACCCAAATGCTGGCGCATTCGTCGGCAAAAATATGGGCTGACCATAACAGAATTAAAAAAAATAGAGCGTGTTTCATTGGAAACTCCTTGAGTCACTTTTTTGAGCAATTTCGATGCCTATCGAGTTGAATTGAGATTTAATTAGGGCATGCCAGCTTATCGCGCGATTTTGGTTCGCTTGATCATTCTCATCAACATTGTGGTCTTCTATTTTTGGGTTTCGGCGGGCTCGAGGCGCGTGGAATTTATGGCCGACAATTTTCTGGTGAGTTGGACGGCGCTTGCCGAGGGGCGATATTGGACTCTCCTCACCTCGGTGTTTTCGCACAATATGTTGCTACATATTTTGGTCAACATGTTCGTGCTCAACAGTTTCGGTTCATTGCTCGAGCAGGTTCTTGGCCGCGTGCGCTTCGTGGGATTTTATTTGGTGGCGGGAATCGTGAGCTCGCTCAGTCACTGTATAATTTCTAACTTCGTTTTGCATCAGCCTGATCAAGCGGCGCTGGGAGCCTCGGGCGCCATTGCTGGATTGATTTTGATTTTTTCGCTGGTTTTTCCGAAAGAGAAAATTCTTCTTTTCGGGATAGTCCCTTTGCCGGCAATTTGGGGGGCTCTGGCATTTATCGGCCTTGATTTGTGGGGCCTTTCGGCGCAAATGGGGGGCGGCGGTTTGCCCATCGGGCACGGCGCGCACCTCGGCGGAGCCTTTACCGGGATTGTTTACTACGTGTTCTTTTTACGCAGGAGGATTCGTCGTGGGTAAAATTTTAGGTTTTTTTCTCGGAGGTTTGGCCATGGCGCAAACGGGTTTCAAAATTGAGTCGTCGGCTTTTAAAAATCAAGCGGATATTCCCGCTCAATACACCTGCGAGGCCGCGAATATTTCTCCAGCGCTATCGTGGAGTGGGATTCCCGCCGCTGCGAAAAGTTTGGCGTTAATTGTGAGCGATCCCGATGCTCCGGATCCCGCCAAACCGCAAATGACCTTTACCCATTGGGTACTCTACAACATTCCGCCAAACACGATGAGTTTGAATGAAGGTGAAAAATCTTTTCCCAAGGGCACGCAGCGTGGGCGTAATGACTATCGTAAAACCGAGTATGCAGGTCCGTGCCCGCCAATTGGCAAACATCGTTATTTCTTTAAACTCTATGCTTTAGATATGGCTTTTCATTTCACCGCTCCTCCGTCTCGTCAAGATTTGGAGTCGGCAATGCGGAAGCATATTCTTGCTGAGACCGAGTTGGTCGGCGTTTACCAAAAGAAAGCGCCCTAGACTTAAGTCGCGAGCCCCACCGCTTTGAGCCATTCGGGCGTGGGCAGGATGATTTTACGAGTTTTTAAATCGAAGAACGCCATTTTAAATGTGGCCTCGCAACAGATGTCACCCTTTTGATTGGTGATCCATTGTTTGATTAAACCAACTTTTCCTTCGTATTTTTCCATTTGCGAATGGATAGTCACCTGATCGCGCAGTTTCATTTCATGTTTGAAATGCAAATTGATTTCAAGAATGACTGGACCCTTCAGCGCTTCGCGGATCTCTTTGAGGCCATAGCCGTGCTCGGTGATGAATTGCCAGCGCGCCTCTTCAAAAATCTGTAAATAAACAGCATTGTTAACATGGCCAAAAGTATCTAAGTGGAACTCACGGATCAGCAATGGATATTCAAAGATAGTGTTCATAAAGGCTCCATCCGAAACTGTAAACGGACCTTATTATATTAAGCTATTGCAAAGCAGGATCAAAGACGTTGTCATAATAGCAAGATGAAAAATCCTTGCGTCGGTTGCGGGGCTTGTTGTGCACATTTTCGCGTGCAGTTTTATTGGCGCGAAGCTGTGCCGGCCGACATGCAAGAGGAACTCACTTCGTTGCACAATTGCATGCGCGGAACCAGCGCGAAACATCATCCAAAATGCGTGGGCTTAAAAGGGCGTATCGGTCGCGACGCCCAATGCTCGATTTATGCCGATCGCCCGAGCCCTTGCCGCGCGTTCTCGGCTTCGTATGTTGACGGAAAACGCAATGAACGTTGCGATCAAGCACGAATCGCGCATGGCCTGCGCCCGCTCCGCCCCGACGATTGGCTTTAAGTGCGAGGCGGATGGGCTCGGTTAGGGAACTCTATGGCACGTGACGTCCGATCCATTTGATCTTTTACGTCGACCTCCCCGCGTGCGAAATCTTCGCTTTCGGCGGCAGAAAGGCGATCGGTGGGACCGGCTCCCATTGCAAAATCATCTTCGTTTGGCTCGCCCACATCGGTTTCATCCTGATTGAGCAGAATGTCCGCTTCGTCGCGTTCATTTTCGGCAGGTTCCGCAGCATAACTATCTTCATCGGTGACACGGCCGTACATAAATTTAAAGTCTTTCATTGGACCTCCACCCTTGGAAGGATGCAAAAGCCGCGCTATATTTTGTAAGCCAGGTTTTGCCGAGGAGGCTCGACGATGGGACAAAAAGTCGCAATCTTGGGCGCATCAAAGAGGCCAGATCGATACTCGAACAAAGCCTTCCACATGTTGCGTGAATATGGACACACGCCAATTCCAGTCGCACCAGCACTTGACGAAGTCGAAGGCATTAAAGCTTACGAATCGCTGAGCCAAGTGGAGGAGCCGGTAGACACGCTAACGATGTATGTCGGCCCCATGACCTCAAAAGACATGGCTGAGGCGATTATAAAATTGAAGCCCAAGCGGGTGATTTTTAATCCCGGGACGGAGAATCCTCCCTTGCAGTTAGCTTTGGCTAAAGCGGGCATCGAGGTCGAACAGGCCTGTACCTTGGTCTTGTTACAGACAGGCCAATTCTAGCGGTTTAGTTTTCCATAAGAGATTCCGATAAGTTATCGTATGGGAGCGCCTAAATTAGTAGGTCGGTCGCGGCGAGTAAAGCCACGGCGAGAAGACGTTCATTCGGTCACATCGAAAAAAGCCGGAATTACCGGCTTGGCCGAGACATTTTTGCGGCGATTTCGAACGGTGAGTTTTGCGCTTTTGCTCTCGCCCCTCGCCTTTGTGTGCTGCGGTTGTGTGGGGTTAGCTGCGGCGCCGGCTTTGGCGTGGTTTGATTTGCTGAATTCGCAAACCAGTCAGTGGCCCCTGCCGTTTCACTATATGGCCGTCGGGTTTGGACTCTCGAGTGGCTTTCTAATCTACGGAATTTGTTTAATCTTCATCGTACCCGCGGTGAATTTCCTAATTCCCCTCAAGGTCAAAGAGTTTCGCGGGCCGTGGTACTCGCTCCCGGCGATTCCGTGGTTTGTGCACAATGGGCTGACTTACATGGTTCGTTATACCTTCTTGGAGTTCATGACTCCGAGCCCGCTCAACGTGTTATTTTATAAAATGATGGGTATGAAGGTTGGCAAAGGCGTGGTTATTAATAGCACAAATATCTCTGATCCATGCCTGATCACCTTAGGCGATTATGTGACCGTTGGCGGAAGTGCCACGCTCTTCGCGCATTATGGGCAAAAGGGCTATTTGGTGATCGCACCGGTTTCGATTGGCAAAGGCACCAACATTGGTCTCAAGGCCAGTGTGATGGGCGGAGCCCAGGTGGGCGAGAACGTAATGATCAAACCGCATTCAGTGGTGTTACCGAAGGCGGTTATTGGCGACGGCGAAACGGTATAATTACCAAGGCAGTTTTTTCCCGCGAAAATCGAAAAATTGACCACTATCAGCGTGTTTAAGTGCGTGGGCGACCTTCCAAATTCCTTGCGCGGACTCGGCCACTTCAACCGGAGCTCCCGAGCCCCCCATATCCGTCTTAACCCAACCCGGGTGAATGACGATAGTGGTGAGCCAGTTGTTTTCAACCGCTAAACACTTATTAAGCATATTCAGCGCGGCCTTTGAGGCGCGGTAGGCGTAACTTCCGCCCGATGAATTATCTTCGATTGAACCCATCAAGCTGGTGATTTGCAAAACGCGCGGGGAATTGCCCTTGCGTAACTTTGGCAATAAAGTTTTGGTCACCAAAAAAGGAGCTACCGAATTCACCCGGAAACTCTCAAGAAAATCGTCTGCGCGCTCGTCTTTGCGAAAGATTCCTGCATTGTTAATCAGCGTATCAATCGCCGACCAATTCGCGACGCTATTCAAAATCATTTCGGCGGCTTCTGGATGAGCCACGTCGGCCGCACAAAGCGAGAGCTTGTCACCAAACTCTTTTTGTAGAGCCATAAGGCCCCGGGACCGCTTCGGATCGCGGGCCACGGCCAAAACCTGGTCGCCCTTATTCAGAGCGATTGTAGTCAACTCGAGCCCGATTCCGCGTGAGGCTCCCGTGACAACGACGTTCATGGTTTGGCCTTCATTTCACTGATGTCGGCGAGCAGAACTTGCTCGTGACCGTCGGGTTTTACTTGCTTGTAGATCTTGCGCAGAGCTCCTTTGGGATCGATTAGGAACGTGGTGCGATCCCAATACATTGTGCCTTTGTACTCGCTCTGACCAACTCCCGCAGCT
>Ga0207055_1134_pt2 | contig 13424 bp, 14 predicted proteins | sample Alteio_BWMinCont_57_FD_153293 | JGI IMG/M metagenome (GOLD analysis project Ga0207055, IMG submission 153293) | Enriched cells from forest soil in Barre Woods Harvard Forest LTER site, Petersham, Massachusetts, United States -... | ecosystem: Environmental > Terrestrial > Soil > Temperate forest >...
CTCTTGCCGAAGGACAACGCTTTGTTGCCACCGCTCTGCATCTGGCGCATGAAGAAAATCCAGAAGCCGATCAGGAAAAGGAAGGGCGCCCAGGAAACCAAAGCCGCCAGCCAGGGGCTGTTGCTTGGCTTTTCTCCCGTGATCTGGACCTGATGGTCGAGTAACCGGTTCATCAGTTCCGGCCAATCCGTAGGCAGGACGGTTTTGAAGGTCTCGCCCGCGGGACTCTTGAGATGGCCCGTGATGTCGGACTCGGCAATGGTCACATCCTGAACGTTGCTTTTATCAACCTCATTCAGAAACTTGGTGAATGTATAAGTCGATTGCGCGTGGCTGGATGTGCGTTGGACCACCTGGTACAACAGCACAGCTGTCGCCCAGTATCAGGACCCAGAATAATATTGTTTTTGCTGTCGAATTCAATTAAACCCCCTAATCCAAGGTCTACTACCTTAGACTCCGGCATAATGCAATTGTGCCGCCTAAATCTGATAAGCCTCAAAAGCCACTAACGTCTGGGAACTTCCACGAGGGGCAAATTCGCGGGAAACGGGAAATGAGACTACCCAGATAATCGTCGAATCGGCGACAACTACCGGCCAGCTAGCTCTACAACTTCTCGGAATCCTGGCGCGTTGAAACAACCTTTTTAGCTTTCCAGCAGGCAACCCTGCCGGTCTGTAATAATCGCCGGGTTTCCAATTCCGAATTCTAACATACGGGCCGATCGATTCTGCATCCACAAAAACACGACGGCCCTCCAGGCTGCCCCCTTCAGATCCAACAATTTCCGCCCTGAAGATTTTCCCTAACTCCGGTATATGCACCTGGCCCGGGATTTTCAACTGATACTCATACTGGGCAGCCGACGGAAGTTTTTGGCGGAACACCAGCCTGTCGAATTCTCTGGCGACCTGCAGTCCCCCGGGAATTTCGACGAATTTACCGCTCTTGCCCTGTTCCAGGAACGTCCGAATCGACTCGATATGATCGAATGAGACATCGCGCAGCTCCGAACCTGCCATGCGAAGGCCGCTCCGCAAAACTTTCCGCACCATCGCAACAGGCGCCGATTCCAAGGCATCGACCTGAATTACGAAATCCGCTTCCTCTTTTGTTCCATTTTTACCCAGCCAGTCTTCCACGAGCGCCCGCATCCAGGCGTCCTCGCCTTCAAGGATTTCAACAGTTCGGGTGAGTGTGTCGACCAGGTTCGGATTAAATTGCGACGCCAACTCCGGAATCACCACATGCCTCAGCCGGTTTCGCGCGAATCCCAGATCCATATTGGAGGCATCGGTCTGCCAGGCCTGACCGCGATCCTTGAGGTAGCTTTCCACTTCCTCGCGGCTGGTCTCAATCAAAGGCCGAATGAGGTTTCCCGAAACCGCAGCCATGGAAACCAACCCTTCCGATCCTGAACCTCGCAGCAGATTCATCAGGAATGTCTCGACGCGATCGTTGCGTGTGTGCGCCAGTGCAATCCGCGTGAATCCGTGCTGTTCCAGCAATTCATTGAGAAAGGCCCGGCGCGCATTGCGTCCGGATGCCTCGACGTTTCCCGCCGTCAGCAAAACCTTTCTCGAGAAATAGCGCAGTCCCAGGCGTTGCGCCAACGACGCGGTAAACGCTTCGTCTTCATCCGCAGCCTGTCCCCGCAGTCCGTGGTTCAGGTGGGCAATCGCGACTTCGTATTCCAGCTCCTTGAGCACGAGTGCCAGGCAAACCGAGTCCGCACCTCCCGATACGCCAACGAACACTCGGTCTCCCGGCATCAGCATTTTATTTTTCCGGATGGTTTCTTGGACGGTGTGATGAAGCATAGGGAGGAATCAAGACAATGCCGGAGGGCGGACTCGAACCGCCGACCTAAGGATTATGAGACCTTCGCTCTAACCACCTGAGCTACTCCGGCAAACCATTTCAAATAATATAGTTAGTGCGCTTTAATCCCATCCTAATTTGCCTTACTTTGACCGCTTACTTTGACCGTCGCGTTAAGTGTCTCACCAGCTGCGATTAAATCCCGCTCGTCTACGATATTGTACCTTTTGAAGACGGAAGCCGTCTTATGACCGCTTAATTTCATCGAAACCTCTTCCATTAATCCACGTCTTCTGAAGTTCCGAATACCTGTACGTCTCAGGTCGTGCGGGATCGCAACGGCTGTTTTTACCATCTTCGGCTTACCTTTATTCGGACCACGAGCATAGAGTATCAAATCACCTGCCGCATTTCGCCTAGGGCGTTCCGTTATCTGCAACCCGGCTTTCTCACAAGCTGAAGTCCAAGCCTTGCGTAGATCACCAATCTTGCGCCCGTCTGGCATATGGAACACGTAAGGCACTTTGATCTTGTTCTTTTTCTCAATCTCATCCGCACTGATTATCTGGTTAATAATCAGGTTCTCTAGTTCGTCAATGTTCAGTGGAAATAATCGAGGTTCACCATTCTTACTGAATCCAAGATGAATCCATCGACGGTCCAAGTCCACCTTATCGCAGGTTAGGTTTCTCGCTTCATCTATACGCCACGAAGTTATCTTTAAAAACCACATGAAGCTTCGATAGTGCGCCGGTAAGAGCTTCACTACTTTCTCAAATTCCGTATCTTCAAAGAAACCCTGACGCGGCTTTGCTTCTGGAAGCATTTCCATATACGGCTTAAATGTAATGCGTGGCGACTCCTCTCTATGCCCTAAAGTGAACGCGAATTTGATCAGCGCAAGTTCGCGGTTAATGGTCCCATTTGAATGCTTACCGGGTTGAGACTGACGCCACTTTACATACTGCCTGCCTCTCTCTGTTGTCACTTCGGAAGCCTTGCAGGATGAGAAGAAATCCCATTTGAGAATATGATTTTGTATCCTTGCTTTCGCCAGCTTTGCAGACCGCTTGCCCTTCGTCTTGTAGTTATCAATAACCAAATCGAGCAAGCTGCGCAGAGTATCCCGACTTGCTGGCAGGTCTCCGGCAACGCGCGTCTTACACCGCTGGAGATATTTCGCCGCAGGCTTATATTTGGTTTCGTGGGTACTCTCGCGCACAGGCTTACCGTCAGAGCCGTAATACTTGCACCAGTATTCTTCCTGCTCGCGCTTGATACCGTCTTTATCCTTATAAACTGGACGCCATAAGCCATTCTTCATGCTTCCGGGTTTGCGCTTACGCATTGTTACTAATCCTCAACTTTGCAGGTACACGGTTCAACTTGTGCAGCATGCCGTTTTCAATTCTGAAGTAAAAATGTGCGCTATTGTTTGTAAGCACGATATACCACCTACCGCCGTGTTCAATTGCTGTAGATAACCATTTGTTGCCGAGCTGTGCCGAACGGTCTATGAAATACAGATACCGATGTTTTGATTCCCTGTCACGCAGCTGCACATCGTGATTCGTTCTCAACTTTGGTACTGATGAAGTGCCGTGTGTTCTGTGCAGTGAACGTGGATGCCGTTCTATTTCGTCTACTATCATCCGTGCCCGCTGTGGTTTTTGAAGTCCGTCATAAGTCCAATTGGATGCCTTATAGACTGTGCCTGTGTGTCCGTGCTCTGGGTCTGCAAAACTAATAATCAGTCTTAGTTTCGTATACCGTCTGAGCCAGCGCAGACACCAGCCGATAAATCGCGACTCACTATTACGCGGGACTTCATCCAAAAGTACTAGCCTTACAAGTTCGCGCTGTTCATCCGGTCGAATGCCGGGATATCTGCTACCTGCATTGCCGATTACGGCACCAAAAACACATGCTCCGGCTAATTTGCCGTAATAGTCCAATCGGAATACGTAATCACAAGCGGCAGGAATCGTATGGCTGTAATGATGTTCTTTGACAAATGCTTGAACGTCGGCAAGTGAACATTTACGGTGGTGCAGATCCTTACCTGCAACAATCTTACGTTCCCGGTATGCAGCCTGCTTTGCAGCATTTGAACTGTAAATCTTCAAAGACACTTCGCAAACACCGTAACACGGCTGTCAATTTGTTACGGTCTAACGATAACGATTAATGTGACTTAAATTCACTGCAAATTATTTCCTGCCGTACCTGCCGATTTGCGTTTGACCATACTGTAAAACTGTTAACTATGAAGACACTTTCACTCTTACGTAATGAGCGCATTAGACGTGGCTGGGATTTACAAGAACTTGGTTTCTACGCGCAGATCCCAGCACAGCACATTTCAGTTATCGAGCGCGGCTTACAACCTTGTGGGCCTAGACGCGGGCAGCGTATCTGCAAGGTGCTAGGCATGAACTATGCCGAAATATTCCATCCTACCGGCATCGCACGCGGGATTGACGAGACACTGTAATGGTAGCGATCCACGACTGCCCATCATGCAGGTGTAGACCCAAGCCGGAATCTACCGTTTACGAGCGATTCAACCACCTGTGCGGTGAGAACAGATTTGAGGATATCCGGGATGGAAAAGTACAGCCTACGAGTAAGGAAGTCTTGCTGCTTAAAGCCGTGGGTGCATATCTGCGTAATCAAAATACTGTACAGCCGACATTACAACCAGTAGAGATCACGCCATCAGATCCGCCCGTACCATCTGTGCCAGAGCAGATCCATATCGAGCAATTCGAGCGCGATATTCAAGCCGGTAACGAGTTTCAACATATGTTTTCAGCGCCAGCACCGCCGAAAGGCACCGTGAATAAGCACGGCATTCGCCGCCTGTAATGGCGTGCCAGAGTATAACGATTTTTCGATGGTAAAATGATAAGTGGCAAGTCCGCCAAGACTCGCCACTCAGTGAGGAGTTTTCAAAAAGTTGATATGTCCATTATACACGATATCCAGACGCCTACGGGGCAGCTGGATAAAATAGACCGCATACTATTAGCTCGCATCCAGTTTCCAGAGCCACAGCCGCCAGATTATTTCCATTCACTCGGAACAAGCTCTCAGGACAAAGCGATAAGTTCGCATGAGTTTCTATTTCCTAAAAAGTATGCGAATCCCAGTCACACGGAACTTGTGGTGATCGAGCTTGCGCTATTACGCATGGACTACTGGCACCGCAAGACACACTCACCAACGGATCACAAAGGAAGCATAAGATGGCTGGCGGGCTATCTGGACACTACAGAACAGGTATGCGGTATCGTTCCCGGAATCGAGACGTTGCATCAGTTTCATATGCTAAAAGACTGCGCAGCATTCGAGGCTCACAAGGAAGCTGTAAAACGTGGTCTATTACCTTTACGGCTCCCAAGTGGCAAGTTGCTGGGATTCAATCGCAAGCCTAGAAACCCACCACCACCGCCGCTATACCCTCATTGCTCGCAGTGTGGCGAGCGTGCCAAGCCTATTAGAGGACGTGTTAAGCAGGATGAATTCCGAGCTAATAGCTTTCCAACCAGCTGTGGTAAATGTGGTGGCAATATGATCGAACTGGAGACTTCACAGCCGTTAATGCTAAGTCATTAAGTTTAAAGACTCATTTCATGGGGTTTTGACAGTAAGTAAGAATATAAGAAGATATATAATATACTTGCAAAACCCCACGGAATTGCCCTTTAAAGTTAATAACTTCACATTTTTCGGTCTTTACTACCTGCCGGTAGCTGTCGGCTCCAATTGTGCGAAGCACTGCCGACGTATAAACAAGCTGCACTCTTACAAGCTATAACAACTGTAAAACACGCTTTAGCAGCGAGTCCCTAGCCGTATCTTCAAGATTTCACAGCCTGTTAAATTGCTCGGCAGTGCAATACACGGTTCATCTATTGCCTTAATAGCAGTTTATACAGTTATTGCAGTAATATATTGCGACCGTGAACCGCTGCGATTCCTAAAGCATTCCTCCAAAGTCCAAGCCTCTCAACGAGCTGTTAGTTTTATAACACTTGCATGAGCTTGGTGGCTATCGCCACGGGACAACCTTGCATGTAGCCTACCGGCAGTGCGGTATTCCCAATTGCCATATAGTCAAAGTTGCTGGAGGAGCGTCGCAACTTTCCCTATATGGCAACGGACCAGATAACGCTTCGTGAAGATGCTCGCAGGAAACTCGCAATCTTCCCTCGCGTTATCACTCGCCGATCCTGCGCTTATAAGCGAATTCCATCTTGTTCATAAATCCATCCTGCAAAAATGTGAATTTGCGTTCATACCTCGCCAGTTGTAACGCCTGAACAGGTAACAAAAGGTTTCAATTTAAAATGTTCAGATTCAATTGATTTATGAATTTTACGCTTGACGTAGACTTGGTGTATTGAGACACTAATACACAGGAGGATCGATCAAATGAGAGTAGCGATTTACGCCAGAGTGAGCACACGCAAGGATACCCAGAACACAGATACTCAACTTTTTGCGCTTCGAGCGCATGCAGCTGCAAAAGGCTGGACTATTACCGAAGAATACGTTGACGCTGGCGTTAGCGGCTCCCGCGATAAGCGACCTGCTTTAGATCGCCTCATGAAAGATTCGAAATTACACCGCTATGACGTTTGCCTCGTTGCTCGCTTTGACAGATTCGCCAGATCCACGAAGCATCTTGTCACCGCGTTGGAGACATTCCAGTCTTTAGGTATACATTTCGTCAGCATCAACGAGAACATCGATACATCTACAGCAATGGGTAAGATGATTTTCACTGTATTAGGTGCCGTAGCAGAGCTTGAGAAAGCCGTCATTGTGGAGCGCATTAACTCAGGTCTCGACAGAGCACGTAAACAGGGCAAGCAATTGGGCCGACCTGCCTCTATTGTGTCCCGTACGACCGTGGAGACCATGCGAGCTGAAGGTAAAACGCTTCGTGATATCGCCACATACTGCAACGTGAGTGTTGGTAAGATCCACGGCATGTTGAACGCTACCGCATAGTACGCTTCCACAATTCACAAGTTACAAATAGCCTCATTAATTTGAGGCTATTGTATTTATGAAAGCCACGCTGCCAGCGGGTTACAGCCGGAGGGTGTAGGGTAGTTTAAAAGATAGGTGCCTTTTTTAGATCTCGCGACGGCGTTCGCACCTGCCTCGTGCAAAAGAGTTTCCCTGCATAGATTTTCCGGGATAAAAATAGAAAAAAAGCCGGTTAAATCTACGGCAAAGTATGATGATTTAGACCGGCTCGCGCAAAAAATACACAAAAGAAAACATCTGCTTACTTACCTGCTAGGTTTAGCCGGACGTGGCATCAGGATACCGGGTGTGCTTCCTGAGACCATAGGCAGCTTCACTCTGTCTCCTTGCGGTATACGAGACCTTCCAGACTCTCTGGTGTCAATCGGCGATGGCTGGATTACGGGAACGCTGATGCTTTTTCCGATATTTCGTTTCATTGTTTGAATTCTCCTACCAGATATTTTGAAGCCATGCCAGACCGTCATTTTTAAATAACCGCCGCAGCCCACTGATAACAAACGCTGCAAATATTTTTGGCACAAACTCCGCGCAGGACGTACTATCTACTTAGTAGTAATAACTTACTAGGAGATTTAAGATGGATTTAATGAGACAGAAGTTTATTGGCGATGCGCTGGTTGCCGCTACAGCCGCGTACGATGGTATGAACAAGCCGGTATTGAAGACTCAGGCACGCATTGCGATAGCCTCATTGCCGAGCAAGACGGAGACTTTTAAGATACTAAACTGCAACAAAGCCGATTTAGTTCTTGCCCTTGCTATGACAGCAGCGAACAACAAGAAGAAGGGACTCCTGACAGCATTGTCGGTGCTTGAGAGCCGTGTACCAGCGGCTCCGCGTGGGATTTCTATACTTCTCAGCGACGAACAGATTACGCGTCACTCTGATGATCAGAAAGATGTAAATGCACGCGCATCTGTACACCAGTTACGCAAAAGGTTATTAGATGCTCGCATCAAAGCGAATTGCACGCCTGTTACCCCTATTTTGCTGGCTGGAGTGAAATAGTCCATGAGCAAGCATATCGACGATCTGACGCAGGAAATCCATAACCTTTGCCAAAAAATATCACGGCGCGAATGCACCGTTACCGGTCCCGGAGAATTGCGAGATAGACTCCGCGCGGAGATCAAATGAGTATTCCGGGGCAAGTCGACCACCTGTTCCGATCGAAGTCGTCCACTGATTCCGATTTAAGTCGACCAGTGATTCCGATCGAAAGCGTCCACCGATTCCGACGGGAAGCCGACCACTTTTTCGGTGCCGTCGGAATGGGTGGACGAGATGTCGGAATCGTAGTTTAAGAGGCCGTGACGCTGGACAACCAGCTGGTACGTTTTCCTCCTCAATGAAGGGGAGGAAACAGTGCCAGCAGAAAAGTTGTCCATGCGAAAGATCAAAGAAGTCCTGCGTCTCAAGTTCGAGCTTGGTTTTGCCAACCGGCAGATCGCGCGCAGCTGCAAGGTCAGTCACAGTACAGTCGCCGATTACCTGCAACGAGCTGAAGCAGCGGGGTTGAAGTCATGGCCGCTGCCTGTCGATTTGGATGAGACAGGGCTGGAGGGGCGGCTCTTTCCTCCAACCGAGGCCACCGAACCATCGCGTTCAGTCCCCAATTGGCCCGCGATCCATGAAGACCTGCACGGCCATAAGCATGTCACGCTGCAATTGATCTGGCAGGAATACAAGCAGAACGATCCGGGTGGTTACCAATACAGCCGGTTCTGCGAGCTCTATCGGCATTGGACCGGGAAACTGGATCTGGTGTTGCGGCAAGAACACCGCGCCGGGGAAAAACTGTTTGTCGATTATGCCGGGCAGACGGTCCCCATCACGGATCCCAAAACGGGCGTCGTTACGGACGCATCGATCTTTGTCGCGGTCCTGGGCGCGAGCAATTACACATTTGCCGAAGCCTCCTGGAAACAGGATCTGGCTTGCTGGATCGGTTCCCACATCCGCGCGTTGGAGTTTTTGGGCGGGTCCCCGGAGCTGCTCATCCCGGATAACTTAAAGACGGGAGTTCTCCGTCCCTGCCGCTATGAGCCTGATCTGAATCCAACGTATCAGGAAATGGCCGCTCACTATGGCATGGCCGTCATTCCAGCGCGCGTGAGAAAACCACGGGACAAGGCGAAGGCCGAAGCCGGGGTGCTTTTAGTGGAGCGCTGGATACTGGCAGTCTTGCGCAAACGCGTCTTCTTCAGCCTCACCGATTTAAACCAATCCATAGCCGCGCTGTTGGAGCGGCTCAACCAACGCCCCTTCCGCAAACTGGACGGCAGCCGCGCCACATGGTTTATCAAGCTCGACCGCCCGGCCCTGCATCCGCTGCCCGCCGAACCCTATCACTTCGCCGAGTGGAAAAAGGCTCGCGTGAACATCGATTACCACATCGAGATCGAGCGCCACTACTACAGCGCACCGCATTCCCTGGTTCACCGGCAGGTCGAGGCTCGTTATACCGCCATGGTCGTCGAGATCTTTCACGGCGGCCAGCGCGTCGCCAGTCACGTCCGCAGCTACAAGACCGGTGGCTTTACCACGATCAATGCCCATCGCCCCAAATCCCATCAACGCTACCTGGAATGGACGCCGCAGCGTCTGGTCCACTGGGCTTCAACCGTCGGTCCATCGGTGGCCGCGCTGGTCGATAAGATCCTTCAATCCCGTCCTCACCCTGAACAAGGTTTCCGTAGTTGCCTGGGCATCTTGCGTCTTGGCAAATTGTACGGCCACGGCCGGCTGGAAGCCGCGGCACTCCGCGCTCTTACGCTCGATGCCTGTTCTTATAAAAGTGTGAAGTCGATCCTTCATACCGGTCTCGATCGCCAGCAGTCTCTGGAACTGCCTTCCGATCGGCCGCCCATTCAACACGCCAACATCCGAGGAACCGATTACTTCAACTCCCAGGAGGAACCGTCATGTTAATGCAACCCACCATCGAGAAACTCATCGCTCTGAAACTTGCCGGTATGGCCGAAGCGCTGCGCCAACAGTCGGAAGATCCCGAAATGGGCCGGCTCAGTTTTGAAGAACGCATCGCCTTGCTGGTCGATCACCAATGGACCTGGCGCGAGAATAAAGCGCTCACCCGCCGCCTCAAGAATGCCCGATTGAAGCTCGATGCCGCCGTCGAAGACATCGATTACCGGCATCCCCGCCGGCTCGACCGCCCGCTTATCCGAAGCCTATCCGCCTGTGGCTGGGTCACTCAGCATCAGAACATCCTGATTCTCGGCCCCACCGGTATCGGGAAAAGCTTTCTGGCCTGCGCTCTGGCGCAGAAAGCCGTCCGCGACGGCTTCACCGCCCTCTATGCTCGTGCCCCACGTCTACTGCGCGATCTCGCCGTCGCCCGCGTCGACGGCAGCCTCGCCAAACTCCTGGACCGGATCGCCCGTATCGACGTGCTGATCGTCGACGATTGGGCGATGGCTCCCCTGGCCGACACGGAACGCCGCGACTTCCTGGAAATCTGCGACGATCGTTACGCCACACGGTCCACTATCCTGACCAGTCAGATCCCCCTGACTCACTGGCACGATCAAATCGGTGATCCCACTGTAGCCGACAGCATCCTCGACCGCCTCGTTCACAATGCGCACCGCATCGAACTCCAGGGTGCCTCGATGCGGAAAACTCAAACTGTCAGATCGTCCGATACCGATTCGGAACCACCATCAGGAGGAAAGAAGCCGGCAGCCTGAGAGTCGTTGCCACTCCTGACCGTTGTTTATAGGCGATCCTGGAGCGGAATTTTCCTTCGAAAGATTCCGGATTCTCAAAAAGAAGCAAAACACGTCATCGGAGAGGGAAGGCTTGTTGAAACTGCCGCAACTATGGAAAAAAGCAAAACGCTGCGCTGCTTTTTCCCACAGTTGCTTGGATAAGCCGAGCAAAAAACCGTGCTCGGCTTATCCACAGTTCCAACAAGCCCGGCGGCAGTTAATTAATACAATGCGGAAACGAAGAAAAAGGAAGGAAGTTACTCCAAAACACGGTTGGTGTTTGACTCAAGTCGTCCACTTAACCAATTATTATCACTCCAGCGTCGCTGCGCTCCGATCTCTGGACGCTTTGCTTCGGAATCGCTGGATTCTTTCGATCGGAATCACTGGTCGACTTCACTGGAATACGCAATCAAAGAATTGTACGCGGCTAAGAGGCTTTTAACTGAACAGAGAGACCGTCTTGTTATGAACCGCTCTGCAGAATGCATAGCGTCAGAATTCGGCGGTATCGGCACTCTGACGAACGATGGACGTAGTGTTGAAGAGAAGCGTCAGGATATCGAACGCCGTACACAATTGAATCGGGAGCAAGCCCAGCGCGAGCTAGACTCCTTCAGCACATTGCCGGTATTACTGACACGGTAATGGCTCCAGAAATCGAAAATGATATTTCAGCCGAGCAACACGAGCTGAATATGATTGAGCTGCGTAAGATCCGCGCGGAGCTGCACTCAATCAACGTATTGAGTGAAAATCTCGGCAGATCCATTGCCAGAGCGCAAACGGAATATTTGATACCTCAGAGACCGATGCGCGAGCGATACCTTAGTGATAGCGATTTCGAACCTTACAAGCCGAAAAATACAGCTACGCGATTCACTGCTAATTACAGTCTTTTGCGCAAGAATTTTCCGTCATTGGATGAGGATGCTATTGACGCGCTTGGTGCCTCGATGCATTTCGAGCACGGCGGACGGCGGTTCTAAGATCATTCTCATTGCTTTTTTGGGTCCGGCACGCCTGCATCGACAATTCTCAACGTTCCGCTTCCGTCTTCGCCCTTTTTGAGTACATCGGCTGGAAAGGTGCCCTTTTTCAATTGGTCCTTTAAAAACCAAGTACACTCTATCTCCCCCGTATTCCGAACTGTCATTAACGGACCGCCTGATTTCAAACGCACAGTATCGCCAACCTTGAATGCTGCCATCTTGATAAACCCTCCAGTGCTTCACTATCTCGCCACCAGCACCCGGAATAGGTCCGCCATGCCGTATGAGCCGTCTGCCAAGCTGATAACGTTCCTACAGGCTTCCTGACGTAAAAGAATGGCATTCTGAGAGGCAGAATCGATGCAACAAGAAGCGGGTTTACTTTGACCTTACTTTGACCGTCGCACTCAAATAAGCCAATTTTCGTAACTTCAATGAAATCAAATGCACGCAGCATGCCATTGCCTGTAAATTGTTATACTTACTACGTATTGAGTATGATTTTGTGACACATAAGTACTTTGGAATCAGACGTGCTTTTTTGCGACCTAAGGATTATGAGACCTTCGCTCTAACCACCTGAGCTACTCCGGCGCAAACAATCAAGTTTACCGTGAACTGCGCTTGCGTGCCAGCCCGGTTGGTACAAAATAGGCGCGTCGAAGCAGTTTGTCTACACGCGCGACCTGGACAGGGAGACGGTCGCCGATACGAAAGCGCTGCTTGCTTTGCCGCCCGATGAGCGCGTGCACGCCCTGGTCGAGCTGATAATGGTCTCCTGGAATGTCAGCCGCCGGAACGAAACCTTCAATAAAGAAATCGATCAATTCGATTGAAAAGCCATCGCGCCAGACTCCGATGATGATGGCCTCGAACGTTTCGCCAAGATGCTGCTCCATGAGAAGCATCTTCTTCCAATCGAGCAATTCGCGTTCGGCCTGATCGGCCTGACGCTCCCGGTCGCTGGACTCACTCGCGATCGCAGCCAGTTGCGCGGGAGGAATCAAGGGCTGAGTGCGCCGGCCCATCGCCGCTTTCAGGATGCGATGAACGATCAGGTCCGGGTAGCGCCGGATCGGCGAAGTGAAGTGCGTGTATGAATCGGAAGCCAGACCGAAATGTCCGACATTCTCCTCGGAATACTTCGCCTGTTTGAACGATCGCAGCATGAGATACGACAACATCCGCTCTTCAGGACGTCCTTCAATTGAAGAAATGAACTTTTGAAACTCAACGGGCTGTGTTTTCCTGGGCTCGAACTTCAGCCCGAATCCTTTGACGATTTCCGCGAAATCTTCGACCTTCATGGGATCCGGCTCTTCGTGGACTCGATACAGGCTTGGGATGTCGTTCTCCTCCAGATGGCCTGCGACCACTTCATTGGCGAGAATCATGAACTCTTCAACAATACGATGCGAGAAAAGCCGGACCGACTTCTTGACTCCCGAAACGTCGCCCTGCGCGTCATACGTGAGCATCGGCTCGGGCAAATCGAAATCGATGGCTCCACGCTTGTGGCGGCGTTCCTGAAGGATTTCCGCCAGGCGCGCAATGATGCGAATGTGCGGCCCGACGGACGCGAATCGCAGCTCAATTTCGGTATTGCCATCGAGAACTTCCTGCACGTCCTCATAGGCCATCCGTTCCTTTGAATGAATGATGCTTTTGTGAAACGAGTAATCCAGCACTTCGCCCGTGCGAGAGAGATGCATCATGACGCTCATTGCGAGCCGGTCCACTTTCGGATTCAGTGAGCACAGGTGATTCGATATTTTTTCCGGGAGCATGGGAATGACGCGATCGGGGAAGTAA
>Ga0207055_1168_pt1 | contig 13360 bp, 13 predicted proteins | sample Alteio_BWMinCont_57_FD_153293 | JGI IMG/M metagenome (GOLD analysis project Ga0207055, IMG submission 153293) | Enriched cells from forest soil in Barre Woods Harvard Forest LTER site, Petersham, Massachusetts, United States -... | ecosystem: Environmental > Terrestrial > Soil > Temperate forest >...
ACCGGCACGGCTCCCGGCGTTCTCGTATGGCCGGACATCTTTGGGCTGCGGCCGGCGTTCCGCACGATGGGCAAACGGCTTGCCGAATCGGGCTATTCCGTGCTCGTGGTAAATCCGTTCTATCGCGTCAAGAAGGCCCCGACCGCGGAACAGGGCGCTGCAACGCCAATCCAGGGGCTGCTGCCCCTCATGCAAGGCGTTAGCGGCGAGACAACCCAGATGACAGACGCGAAGGCCTTCATCGGCTGGCTGGACCAGCAGCCGTCGGTTGCGAAGAATCGGAAGATTGGAACACAGGGCTACTGCATGGGCGGTCCATTTACGTTTCGCACCGCGGCCGCAGTCCCCGATCGAGTCGGAGCCGTCGCATCATTCCATGGCGCCGGACTCGTCAGCGATGCGCCAAACAGCCCGCATCTTCTGGTCGCGAAAACGAAGGTGCAGTTGCTCGTCGCCATCGCGTCAAATGACGATATGACGCGGCCCAACGATAAGACTGTCATGAAAGATACGTTCGCCAAGGCAAACCTGCCTGCCGAAATCGAGGTGTACGCAGGCGCGATGCATGGCTGGTGCCCTCCGGATTCCGGGGTGTACAACCAGCCTCAGGCCGAAAAGGCATGGAGCCGCTTGATCGCACTCTATGGGAAAGCTCTGGCCTGATCCAATAAAAACGGGACCGTGACCTCACGGTCCCGTTTTTAAACAGATTGAGGCGCAACAATGAAATACGTACTGCTCCTGCGCGGCGTGAACGTCGGCACGAAGAATTCGCTTCCAATGGCAGACCTGCGGACAATGCTGGAGGAAATCGGCTGTACGAAGGTCACGACCTATATCCAGAGCGGTAACGCCGTGCTCTCGACTTCGCTATCGAAGGCCAAACTCTTGAAGACGTTCGAACAGGCGCTGGCGAAGTACATGGGCCGGCAGGTGGCGACGACGCTTCGCACCGCCGCTGAACTCGATGCGATCATCAATGGGAACCCGTTCGCCAGGATCGCAACCGACCCCAAATATCTGTGCGTTACTTTTCTCTCCGGCCCACCGCATGCCGGTGCGCTCGCTACGCTGAACGAGCGCGACTGGTCACCAGAAGCGTTCCAGGTAGCCGGCAGCGAAGTCCTATTCCTGGCACCCGAACGGCCAGGGGCGCAGCGAGCTCGCGGCGGCGCTTGACAAGGCTAAGTTCGACGGTACGACGACACGGCGAAACTGGAACACCGTGCTCAAGCTGCGCGATCTGCTCGCGGTTTCATAGACCTACAATTTTTGACCTTTACGTCCAGTCTTTTACTTTGAGATAACCTCGGCAGCCGCCGAGCGTCGCCCTATTGTTCTTTCCGTCCTCGTTGTTATCGCCGGTTCCGGCTTGGGCACTGCAGTAGGTGGTACCGGGGCCGTCATTCGAGTACGCATGCATGTCCAGCGGCACGCCTTTCAATCTGCCGCTGTCACGAACACCGACGTTCGGGTCGTGTTGAAAACCGGACCAGTCTTGGACAGGAATTCCCGTTCCTCCCGGCCCAACGGTGTTCGGATAATAGACTGCGTGATGTTGAGTGTCGAGGACGTCCTTCACGGTTTTGGAATCGGGTTCACACCACCACTTGATGTTGGAACTCACGGTATCGTAGTGCATCACACAGTCTTCATCGCCGCTGGTCAGCAAGCCGCGCCAGCACCCCAGCATACCGTCGGAGTGCGCATGAACGCCTCCCTCGCCGTGATGCTGGAAGTTCACCGCATGGCCTAACTCGTGAGCAACGACCTGATTCAGTCTGTCTGGATGCTTGATGTCCGATTTACAAAGCTTCACATTAATGCAGCAATGTGTCTTCAGCCCGGGTGTCCCCGGCGTTCCTTCGTCCTGCGAAGGGGGATCGAACAGATCGCCGGCCTTTTCTCTTCCGGCTTTAGTCAGGGCGGGGTTGGCTTTCCTCGCAGAGCAGGCAAACCCGAACCAGCCCTTAGGCATTTCCGGATTGCCTCTCAGCCAGATTGCAGATTGCGAACAGTCCTCCAATTTCGGCTTACCGCGGGCCCAGTCTCGATTGAAGTTCAACTCGACGTTGCTGTTGTCGTCGTGAATCTTTACAAACTTATGGCTGCCGTTCTTGTTGTATTTCTCTGTGATCTTGTAGATCTCCAGCCCTGTCCGTGTAAAAAACGCAATCGGAGAATCCACCAGGTCCTTCAAATCCGCGAAATATTTGTCGTTCTTCGGAAGATATACGAACACGGTCTTCTTGTTCGGGTCGGTTCGGACGTGGTACCACGACTGCGATCCGTCTTCACGGACGAAGCCTCTGTATTCTTCGAAGACCGTAAAGCCGTCACCATCTCCCATCCCGGCGGGTAGCTGGTCTATGTCTCTCTCAGCGCCGGATTGCCCATCATTTCCACTGTCCCACCTGGCCATATTGTCGTTATCGGGAATATTGTTGTTGTTCCCGTCACGCGGAATCTTCACCCAGTTGGCCATGATCACGCCCGTCAGGCTCTTCCATTGTTTCAATTTGGGAGCCCCGTCGCGCACATAGGCGATTTGACCGGGAACAGGCCCGGCCGCTGTACAGCACCCGCTCCCCGGAGGACACGGTACGGGTGAATCCTTGTCCTCACGCGGCGGAAGAGGTAAACATCCCGGCGCAGTAGTCTCAATCCAACCCCAGGCGCCGTAGTCTTCGGAACGCACGGTCACTGTTGCTTCATTTTTGACGCCCTTGGTCTGGATCCACTGGTAGTGGAAGTGTCCCGGCTCGTTATCCATTCCGAGAATCTTCTTTTCGCATTCGTCGCTGTTGGGAGCGGCCGTCGAGTTGTCGAGCGGATACTTCCATTCGTCCGTACCATTCTCGTCTTTGGAAAACCAGAGGTCGGGCGCGAAGGCATCCTCTCTACCGCCGTTCATGCAGAAACCGGCCAGGTTCGATACGTAGTAAAGCATGAACGTAATCTGCGCCTCGACATCGCATTCCACCCAGCCCGTGCCCTGGCATTTGTAGATCTTCGCAGTGAAGTCCGTGAAACCCACACCGGAAGGGCTGAAGTATTCCTCACACTTTGTAATGGATATACCTAACTTGACCGGATCATCGTGGGCGTGAAGATCGGGCTTGCCTGATCCGCCCTCGGTCCGGCCCTGAGGACCGTCTTGTTGAGGCGTTTCCTTGGACATAGGTTATTGGGCGGCGTGTCTCGCCTTCGCAGCCCTGGCAACGATGGCAGGATCGGGCGCGAACTGTTTGTCGGTCGGCATGTCCGCGAGTCTGTGCCGAAGGGAACCGCCTGTCAATAAAACTAAACCGAAAAAACCTTACTGCCTCTCCAACAGCTTCGGAGCGGAGCTCGGCCCTTGTCTACGCACGAGTCGATTTTGGTGCGAGGGATGCGGCGATTCTTATGCACGTAAACGATGTCGTGCGGGAAATCGCCGAATTATCGCATTGCTGCCAGAAAGGCGCGGACGACGGCGACCGCCTCCTGGCGCAGGCGCGCTGTCTCTTCGTCGGCGCCTGTTTCCGCAAGAAAGGCGGCGTATGCGCGCGGACCGTCGTGAGCAGCGTCCGCGAACCGCTCAGAGAGGAGGCGCAGCGCGTCCTCGACCTGCGCGTCGCTACGAATGGCACTCTGCGCTGCGCTTCGTCCCGCATCCTCCGGACCCTCCCCGAAATTCAGCAGGCAGTAGATGAGGTCGTACGAGTCCTTGTTCTCATGGCGGTCCTGGAAGGCCAGGATCTTCAGTACCGTATATGAGAGGATGTTGGCGACTCGCACGATGACCTTGGAACGGCCGCCGTCATCGAGGCGGTCGGCCTCGATCTCGCGCTCCACGTAGTCCCGAGTCACGAGCTGTGCGCCGCGGACGTTGAAGGCGCCAAGGCCGGAGCCAGTCCCTCCCTTCGGTTTGAAGATCTTGCCCGGCTCGACCTGATCGGTCTCGCAGAGGAACTCAACGATGACGGTCATGCCCTCGACGTTCTTCGTCCACCGGAAGGAGGACTCGGCCTTGAACCCCGCCTTCTTCAGGTTGTTCTCCAGCGTCCTGTACGCCTCCGAACTTTCGCTCTCGACCGCCAGTCCGATGACGAGATCGACGTCGGTTGTTCCGACATGGGGGCGCGCCCCTTCGGGAAGGTTCCCCACGATATAGCGGGGCGCGAGTCCGCCAGCGAGGTAGACCCGTTGGCTCCACGGGCCGATGTCGCCAAGGAGAGTGACGAGGGCGCGCTCGCAGCGTGCCGTCGTGAACATGTCGTAGTCACTGTGATGGCGCTTGCTCAAAAGCCGATGACCTCCTTGCGCAGCCGATCTGCCTGCTCACGCCCACGCCGGGGATCCTGGCGCAGGTCAAGGAAGAGCCGGAACGGGTCGGCAGTCCAGACGTCGTCTACTTTTGTACGGAACACCAGGGGCGCGTCGCCCTGCACTTGCCGCAGAACGATGTTGTGGCCTTCCTGGACGACGTCGGCATGTGCGGCGGCGGCAACGTCGTTCAGCGGCTCTGTGTCCGCCACCCAGATGTCGGTGACCGGAATTGCCGTGATGAACGGCGCGAGTCGGGCGGCGCCGGCCGGGCCAGTGACGGCGTGCGCGATCTTCGCCTCTGTCAGGGCGCGGCTCAGAGTCTTCGCCTGTGCCCGCGGGTCGCGGGCGAGGCGGAACGCCCGGAGCTGCTTGACCCCGCGGTCTCGCATCTCCTCGGCCCACAGATCGAGTAGCGCGGTGGGATTCACGACGCGGCGGGTCCGCTTTGGCCCGGCGCCTCCAACCTGCACCAGGTTCTCACGCTCCAGGCGCGCCAGGACGCGGTGCGCCAACCCCACCGAGACATCCGCCGCCTTCGCCAGATCGTGAACCTGCCACTTTCGCTGCGGTTCACGGAGAAGCGCCTGAGCAGCGACTCCAGCCTTCCCGGTGAGTTTCACCGGAGGTTCCTTCTGGCCCTCCCGGGTTGCAGGCGCCTGCCTGCCCTCGGTCCAGAGGAAGAGGCCGGGAAACTCGACGCGCATGTTTCCCTCGGTGTCGATGACCCCGACCCCGTGCTCTTCGAGCAGGCGGCGCGCCTCCTCGGTAGTTGTGCGGGCAACCAGGAGGAGATGGGTGCCTTCCGGCAGGTGCTGGACGTACTCGACGAGTTGGCGGGCGGCGGCGGCGTTCGTCAGCCGCTGGGCCTTGACCTCGACGACGTGGCTGACGTCTCCGGCCCGGATCACGATATCCCGGCGGCGCCTGGTAGGGACCGTTGGCTCGGCCGTCACTCCCGGAATCTCCTGGAGGAGCCGGAGCACGTTTTGCTCCAGGGGCCCCTTGATATTCATTAGAATAGGTATATTCACAACGCTTGTGAATATAGATGATTTCGTGAATATTAACAACCTCGATCCTGAATCTCGGGCCTCCGCTCCCGGTGGGACACCTATACGCGATTTCTATCTGGCCCCCCTTGATTCTCATTGTTGCCGACCCGAGAGGATAAGCCGGGCGCGGAACCAGCGCGAAGCGATTTTGCACCGTTCGACGTGAAAGGCCTAGGGGCAGAATCCCACGACAGCCACGACCTGGTAAATCAGCAGATTGTCAGCGCAAACTATTTTACGACTGCAGGTGTGAAAGTCGTCGCCGGGCGAGCCTTCAATGAACATGACTCCGATAAAAGCCACCGTGTCGCCGTTATCAATAAGGCTCTCGCAGAGTGGTTTTGGAAGGATCGCGATCCGATCGGGACAGAAATCCGCATTGGACCGCCGGAATGGAAACAACCATGGTTAACGATCATCGGCGTTAGCGCAAATGTTATGCACTACGGACTAGACCAGAAGGTTCCGCTTGAGATCTACCAGCCTTTCGACCAGGTTCCGAGCCGGAGTTCCACACTTCTTTTGCAAACGCAATTAGACCCGTCGGAATTGGCGAAAACCATTCGAGAAAGGATTTTTGAAATCGATCGGGATCAGGCAGTCTCGCCTGTGCGCCGGATGAAAGACGTCGTTGATGAGTCCTTGTGGCAGCGCCGGGTTCTTCTGTCGATCATGCTGCTTTTCGGCGGGACCGGTCTCGTCCTCTCGTCGATTGCTCTATACGGCGTCATCGCCTATTCCGTGCAGCGACGACAATCCGAGTTTGGGATTCGTATTGCTCTTGGAGCGCGATCGCGTGACATCCTAATGCTCGCTATGTCCGAAGGAATGCGGCTGGTGGGGATGGGTAGTCTAATAGGTCTGGCCTTGGCATCAATAGCAACGCGAACTATCAAAAGCTTGTTGTATGACGTCAGCGCAAACGATGCCTCAACCTTCGGGGCGATTCTTGCATTGTTGCTCGCAGTCTCCTTCATTGCCGTGTACCTTCCCGCGCGCAGGGCAACAGGCGCAGATCCCGTCAAGGTCTTAAGGATCGACTAGAATGTTGCGCCGGTGCGCGCAGCTTCTTGACGGAACAATGTTCGCAAGAAAGCCGCGAAACACTTTGGTTCCGCCAGGCGTTCGATCGAGCCGGCCAGGGTCAATCGGCCCTGTCGGAAAGCCCGCTTCAATCCATCGACGAACTTTCTACGGAATACTTTGCGTAGAACTCCTATCGGTAGGAAGACGGGTAGCTTGGATCGTGCGAACTCGCGTCGACTACTCCTTCAGAGCATCAACTATTCAAGGGCCTGCAGCACGCTGGATACACATCCGCACCCGCCTCGTTGATTTGGCCGTAAGGGGTCGTCATGTGCGCAGGAGAATAGCATGCAAAATTTATTTTTTGCGGCTTAACTCTTCTGGTTTCTGCGAGTACGGAGATTTACTGCCCGAAAATGGTGCATTTTCGATGGCACCTTTTTGAGGGGCTCATCGATATATACAGTATGGGCCGCAACCGCGGCCTGAAGCGATCCCTTAAAAATTCACGCGCCGACTGTAGCGGCGGTCTATGACCGCCGCTACAGCGGAACCGCGCTTACAGGAGATACCGATGTTTCCATTTGTGCTCCAACATCAGTTCGGCTTCGCCGTCGCCATCTACTGGGTCTTCTCGGCGGCGGCCTCATCTATGCCAGATCCGAAACCCGGAGATGCCGGCGGTTATGTCTGGCTCTACCGGTTCGTGCACACCATGGCCGGCAATCTGACAACGGCTTTATCTACGGCTGCGCGCTATCGCGCTTGCGCTTCGCCCGGCAACCGCGCTGCGGGCTTGAAAGTGATTGCCGTCGCTTTGCTGGCGCCGCTGTTACTGGCGACGCCGGCGTGCGCGCATTACGCCATGCATCCGGGCGCGCTGAATCCGTCCGACTCGGCCGCCTACGACTTGCTGCTCATCGCTCAGGGCGTCATCGATCAGGCGCGCACGGATCAGCTTTCGGCAGGTGGGCAAGACGACCTCGACACGCTCATTAAAACCTATAACGTGGCGCGGGCGTCGTGGCTCACGTATCGGGACGCGGTTTCCACAAACGCTCCGTCGGACCAGTACGCTCAGCAACTCACGACAAATCTGACGGATCTTACGAATGCCATCAAAGCAATCCGCCAATCTGCTCCAACGGAGGTGAAGCAATGACGCAGAAGCTGATCCTGCAATTGATAGAAGTGTTGATTGCGCTGGCTCAAAGCCAGCTCTCGCCTGGTGATGCCGCCGCTACGCTGGTGGGTGTCGTTCAACGCGGCTTGTCGGCGTATGAGACGCAGACCGGACAGCCGATGGATCCGTCACTTATCAAAGCGGAGGCGCCGTTGTGATTCCGGAAGAAAAGGTGATCTCGAAGATTGTGGCTGCGATCGCGTTTGCAGAGGGCTACAACGCGCTGGGTTGGTAACTTCCAGATAGCGTCGCAGATCGTGCAAACCCTTCTCGATCGTGGCGCTTCAGTGGATGCCACGAATGATCTGGGAGAGTCTGCGCTGATGTGGTCTGCACGAGCCGGCAACCCCGAATCCATTAAGGTGTTGCTCAAGGCAGGCGCGAATTCCGCACTCGTGGACCGATCTGGCCACGATGCACTGTTCTACCTGAAAAATGCCCGCGACAATCTGACCTTCGACCGGAAGCTGGTGGAGCGCTACAACCAGGCGGAATCGGCCCTAAGGTAGAATCCTCATCTTGGCCTTTGCTTCGTTCGCCAGGGCGACGGCGCTCCGAATTCGGACCATGCGATGCCTGAACGGGCCAGTCTTTCGACGGCTATTTCTTCCAGTGCCGGATCTTTGGAACGGATGACGACAACAAGTCCGTCGTGCAAATCCGTTCGAATGCGCCGCAACAACACGACATGCCTGCCCAGGAGGCCGATGACAACCAGAGCACCGGCAAGAGCGCTGTTTGCCGTCAATTCACCGGGATGCTTGTTGACGAATGCATCCATGCCGCTCACGAATGCCGTGACCGCCCAGAACGTGATGAGACCCCGAGCCAGCAGCCCTTTCAGGTCCCGGCGCAAGAGACGCGCAAGTTCGCTCTTTTCTTCCAGGGTGAGCTGGCGCTGACGGAGGTTAAAACTTTCCAGCCCGGCTCCGGGTTCGAAAGCGTCCAAGGGCGCGTCCATCGATCCGGTTCCACCGGCTCCAACTTCGGTAACGTTGAGGATTCTCAAATCCTCGGGAGCCTTATCGTCGATTGAAAGTGCGATTCTCGACCCAGGCAAGATATCCGCGGTATGGCGCGCCAATGGCGACTTCTCGTCGCCCGTCGGAAATTCGCGTTCGAAATGCCAGACCAGTCCATCCAGTAGATCAAGGCGCAGGCTCCGAACCAGCCGCCTCGTGTACCAGCGCTCCTGCATCTGCCGCAGGAGCATGGCGTTTCCACCGATCAGCGCAACCACTACGGAGCATCCTCCCAAAACTTCGGTCCACGCCCCATCAAATGAAAGGGAGATGCCAAGACCCGCGAGCGCGGAGGCAAACAGAATGCGCCGAATGCGGGAACCCGACACGACTTCACCGGCGGAACCCGCGATTCCACCGACCACAAGGCAAATGGCAGCGATGGAGAACAGCGTCAGCAACAGGTCGGCGCCCTTTGCCCGGGACACTTCAAGAACGAACTGGAGACTCACCAATAATCCGATGGCCGCAAACCCACCGAACAGCCATCCCTGACGCTTCAATCGCAGTTCGATTTTGTTCACCTCCGACGCGCAGCGATCCAACTCATCCGGCGTGATGCTCCGCGTCTCAACGAACATCAGACCCATACACCACCGGCTAAGTTGCGAGATTGTCATGTGCAATTGGGAACAGTTTTCATCCGTGCCTTACATCCATAATTTATTTTCCACTGGTAAAAAGCAACTAGCCCGGGAGGTGCATTGTGCTTCACAAGACAAGTTATATGCGCGGCTTTCATGTTCAAGCGCTCGACGGCGGCATCGGTCATGTGGAAGATTTCCTGGTTGATGAGGGCTGGGCTGTCCGCTTCCTGGTCGTGGACACGAGCAATTGGCTCGGTGGCAAGTCCGTCCTGATTCCATCCAGCTCCGTCGAGAAGGTGAACTCACCGGACAAGAAAATCCTGATCCGGCTGACGCGCGCCGAAATCGAGAACAGTCCATCCGTGGATACTGCCGATATCGCGCTCATTGAAACGCTGAGCACACCATTCCTGGTTTGATCCCTCTGCATCGACATTCGGGCCAATTCGCCATGGCTGGAGCGGTGCGGTCTGGAGATTTTGGTCGATTTGGCAAAACGAACTGCGTGACGAATCCGCAACCGGTTGATAGCACTGATGCAGTCTTATGGCATGCCGAATGCACTTAAGGTCGGTGTTACGAAGGGCGGCTGTGAAGGACAAGGAGTGAAGCAGTCGGAGGCTAAAGCGGAGCAATTAACCGCAGCCAAGACTCGATGAATAAGGGTTCATCTCACACTTGAGAAATCGCCGGCAATCGTCCGGCAAGAATCCTGATGATCAGCCGCCCTTCTCAAAGAGACTATCTGAGCAGGTCGTTGCGTGGGAGGACCTTCAGAGCTTTTGCCCTGAACTACATCCCAAAAGGAAAAGGACGCTGCCACCAGCACCTGCTCAGGTACAACAACCGCTTAGTCCGCATTCCCTCTCTCTTCTGGAATCATTCGCGATTCGGGATATCCCTGCAGTAGCATCCTGTCTGGAGAATCACGAATGGATTCCAACTTTCTCATCAGCCGGCAACCCATCTTTGGATCGAACATCAATGTGGTTGCTTATGAGGTGCGGTTTTGTCCCATCGAAATAACCGCGGATGCTGCATTACCAGCCAGCGCGGAGCGCGCTCTGTTTGAAATGTTCACAGGATCAAGCCTGGATCAGATTGTTGGGACCAGCGATTGTTTCATCAGCTTAACGCCCAATGGAATAGCGGAGGGGCTATGGAAGTTAACGCCGAAGTCTCGTGTTGTTCTCGGCCTGCCAGGCGAGTTTGGACCATCGGATACCGCGGCGCAAGACGCCCTGACGCTTCTCGATCAGGGATACCGGCTAACGATTTCCGACCGGTTGTGTAGCGAGAGTCTCGATTTACTTGGCAATCGCGCCCATGCCATTCAGGTCGATGCCATCGGGTACGACCCTTCGGCTCTGGAGAAACGAGTTCAGGAATTGCGGCGATACCCCGCGAAGCTCCTCGCAGCGAACGTCGATACCTACGACGATCTGGAATATTGCCGAACCCTTGAATTCGACTTCTACCAGGGGCGTTTTGTATCGAGATCCGCATCCCAGACCAAAGAGGTGCCGGTCAATCGGCTGGCGTTGATGCGAGTCCTGGCACAGCTTCAACAGCCCGACATGCCGATGCCGGACCTCGAAAGGATCATTTCGCAGGACGTTTCCCTGAGTTTCAAACTGCTGCGCTATGCCAATTCTGCCGCCGTCGCTCTTCCAAGGAAGGTGGCCTCCGTGGGTCATGCGGTCCGCCTGCTTGGAATGGACCTGCTCCGCAACTGGGCGCGAGTCCTGTTGATGTCGGCAGTCGAAGACAAGCCGCGAGAGTTGATGACGATTGCCCTGGTTCGGGCACGAATGTGTGAGCGATTGTCCGAATCCCTGCCGACGGCGCAGAAAGAATCTTTCTTTTCGGCGGGCCTTTTGTCCGTTCTCGATGCTCTCCTGGATTGTCCCATGGAGAAAGCAGTCGCTGAACTGCCCCTCGTGGATGAAGTGCGGGAAGCCCTGACCACCAGAGCCGGGCCTATCGGACAGGCTCTTCGCTGTACGATCGCGTATGAGAGGGCGGATTGGGACGACGTCCAGTTCTACGGATTGCCGCCGCTGCCGATCCGGGACATCTACATGGAGGCGATATCGTGGGCCCAGCAGCTCACAACAGGCCTCCTGTCATAATTTCGAAGACGCTTCCCGGACGCAACGGAACCCAAAGTAGTTGATCCGATCCGAGGGCCCGTTGAAGCCGCGAAAAGATATGCGGGAGACTCTGCTGTTGTAGTCCCACGAGCCGCCACGCAGTACGCGTGTGTATCCCTTTGCCGGTCCCTGCGGATCCGAAGCCGGACTCGATTTGTAATAGGTCGCGTCATACCAGTCCTGAACCCACTCGGCGACATTTCCCTGCATATCGTACAGGCCCCACGCGTTGGGCTGTTTTTGGCCCACCGGATGCGTCTGACTATCCGAATTATTGCTGTACCATGCCATCGCATCGAGCGAGCCCGTATACGTTCCCGCCGTCCCTGCCCGTGCCGCATATTCCCATTCCGCCTCCGTCGGCAAGCGGTAGCGGTAACCATCATTCCGGCTATTGAGCTTTTGTAAGAACGACTGCACATCGTTCCAACTCACTTGCTCTACCGGACGGTCTTCTCCTTTGAAATTACTCGGATTCGACCCCATCACCGAGTCCCACTGCACCTGCGTCACTTCGTATTTGCCCATCTCAAAAGCTTTCGTGATCCGTACTCGATGCGCCGGTTTTTCGGAGCTATTGCATTCACTGTCACTGGCAGAGCAGCCCATCATGAACTCGCCCGGCTGAATCTTCACGAACTCCATCGCAGCAGTGCCGGGGCCGGGCTCCTGTTGCGCCTGGAAACCAATTGCACTACTGACAATGACGAAAACCGCCACAGAGACAAACACTCGCCGGCTATGCATAGCAAGTGTCATGATAGTTTCATGAGAACCGAAACCGAAGCGGCAATTCGGGCAGCGGCTATCGCACAGCGCATCGCGGATTCCCGGCAGGGCAGTGACCAGATCACGTCGAAGGGCGGAATCGACCTGGTCACCGCGGCGGATGTCGCATGCGAAGACGCGATTCGCGCCGAACTCACCCGGTCGTTTCCGGAATATCCCGTGATCGGCGAGGAACGCGGAGGCAAACCGGTGGATGGCAAACCTTATTGGCTCGTCGATCCGATTTGCGGAACGCGGGCGTTCGCATCCGATGTTCCGATGTATTGCACCAATATCGCATTCGTGGATCGAGGCGTTGTTACCGCGGCGGTAATCGGCGCTGGACGCACCGGCGAGATTTTTTTTTGCCGAGGAGGGATCAGGCGCATGGATACGAACGGCGATGGGCGATCGTAGAATTTCCGTGGGAGATCACAGCAACACCATCTGGATCGACGGAAAGGCGGAACGAACCGCCGAAACCGTGCGGCGCGCGATGTTGCTCAAGCGCTGGTATGTGTGGATGTTCTCGTCAACCTTGTCGTATGCGTATCTCGCTTCCGGCCGAATCTCCGGGATCCTTCACTTCGGCCTGCCGTCATCGAACCGGTATGGATCGGTCCACACGGCAGCGGGATGTTTTGTCGCCTGCGAAGCAGGCGCTTTGGTTACCGATCTCGACAGCGGCAAACCATGGAATCTACAAACTCGCTCATACCTGCTCGCCGCGACACCGGCATTACATCAAGAGCTAAAAGCTTTGTTGGACATCTCAGCATAGGGATAATGACTCATGACTCGACGCGAACAAATGAAAGCGTTGCTGGGTCTCGCCGCGTCGCCCTACTTGCCTCAGACGCCGCCGCGTAGTGCGGAAGACGTTCCGGTTCCGCCGCAGGGGATCGGGCGCCACATCCGTCATATCTCCTATAGCGATATCGGCGGCCGGCCCGATAGCGTCCAGATCATGGTCAACCGCAAGCATCTCTATGTCGGCCACATGTTCAGCAACGGCGTCACGATTCTCGATGCTGCCGATCCGCGCCGGCTGAAGCCCGTTGGGTTCTTTACCGGAGGCGACTCTACCCGTACGCATCACCTGCAGACCGCCGAAGATCTGCTGCTTCTCGCAAACGGCGCAAACATTGTTGCGATGCAGTCCTATGACAACATCCGCGGCTATTTCGAGAACGCCCTTGCCGACAGCATCACGAATCGGAAGAAATTCCGCTCAGGCCTCAGCATCCACGACATTTCA
>Ga0207055_1071_pt1 | contig 13113 bp, 10 predicted proteins | sample Alteio_BWMinCont_57_FD_153293 | JGI IMG/M metagenome (GOLD analysis project Ga0207055, IMG submission 153293) | Enriched cells from forest soil in Barre Woods Harvard Forest LTER site, Petersham, Massachusetts, United States -... | ecosystem: Environmental > Terrestrial > Soil > Temperate forest >...
TCCTTGCGTACAGAAAATATCTTTTTGAGCGATAGGGATGCCGGTCAACGGTCCTCCCTTGCCAGCAGCACGCCATTCATCGGCGCGTTTTGCTTCTTGCAAAGCGTGTTCGGGCGTAACAGTGATGAAGCTGTTGAGTTGTTTATCGAATTTTTGAATTCGATCGAGAAAATACTGTGTCAATTCAACACTGGATATTTTTTTTGCGGCTAAATCACGCGATAGTTCAGCAATGGTTTTGTAATCCATATTTATTCCTCATCGATAACTTTAGGGACCAGATACAAACCGGCTTCAACAGCCGGTGCGATGGCTTGGAATGCTTCACGTTGATCGGTTTCAGTGATCTGGTCAGAGCGTAATCGTTGAGTTAAATCAAGCGAATGAGCAATCGCATCAATGTGAGCGGTATTGGCCTGGTTCATTTGTTCAATAAAATGAAGAATGTTGGAGAGTTGTGTTGTGTAAAGAGGCGCATCTGCTTCAGGCAAGTTAAGTCTGGCCAAATGTGCAATTTTTTTTACGTCATCGGAAGTCAGCGACATCGTACTTAGGTCCCATTTTGTTCTCAAAAGAGCGCAATTATACTGCTGGGCAGCAGAGACTACCATAATTACTTTTTTTCTGACCACTAATCCATTAGAATCCTTCTATCACTGAGACCAAAGGATGCTTTTTACCTATGTTAAAAAAACTGCGCGGTTACTTTTCAAATGATTTATCCATCGATTTAGGGACGGCGAATACGCTGATTTATGTTCGTGGGAAGGGTATTGTCTTAAACGAACCTTCTGTTGTCGCGATTCGGCAGACGCCAGGATCGGGCAGTGGTCATAAACATGTTGCGGCTGTGGGCAGTGAAGCCAAACTCATGTTGGGCCGTACACCTGGCAACATTACCGCGATCCGTCCAATGAAAGATGGCGTTATTGCTGATTTCTATGTGACAGAAAAAATGCTTCAGCATTTTATTCACAAAGTGCATGAAAATCGTTTCTTACGTCCCAGTCCACGCGTGTTGGTGTGTGTGCCTTGTGGTTCGACGCAAGTGGAACGACGCGCGATTCGTGAATCTGCGATCAGCGCTGGCGCAAGAGAAGTCTTTTTGCTCGAAGAGCCGATGGCAGCTGCGATGGGTGCGGGGATGCCAGTGGATGAGCCGCGTGGCTCCATGGTGGTGGATATCGGTGGCGGTACGACAGAAGTCGCGATTATTTCATTGAGCGGTATTGTTTATTCTGCTTCGGTACGAATTGGTGGAGATCGATTTGACGAATCCATCGTGAGTTATGTTCGACGTAATTACGGTATTTTGATTGGTGAATCCACTGCAGAACGCATTAAACATGAGATTGGCGCAGCGTATCCTGCGAATGAAATTCGTGAAATGGAAGTGCGTGGACGTAATCTGGCGGAAGGAATTCCGCGCAGCTTTACGCTCAACAGCAATGAAATTCTGGAAGCGTTACAAGAACCCTTGTCTGGAATTTTAGGTGCCGTGCGCGCAGCGCTCGAACAGGCTCCGCCCGAATTGGCAGCAGACATTGCAGAGCGCGGCATGGTGTTGACGGGTGGCGGTGCATTGTTACGCAATATTGATCGTTTATTTATGGAAGAAACCGGATTGCCTGTGATCATTGCAGATGAACCACTGACTTGTGTGGCGCGTGGTGGTGGAAAAGCATTGGAAATGGTTGATACGGTTGGAATGGATTTTCTTTCTAGGGAATAAATATACTGAGCCGCGACCGTCAGGGAGCGGTGCTTTTATTGGGTTATCCAGAAAAGCACCGCTCCCTGACGGTCGCGGCTCTGTGGTATTTTGAGAGGTCAGTCCTATTAAATTATTTGCCAGAGAATCCCAACCTGGGTTACGCATGTTAGTTTTATCAGCGCTTGCCATTGCCTTAATGGTGTTTGACAAGCGTGCTGATACATTTGTGCAACTTCGCGCAGCACTTTCCATGCCACTGGCTCCCTTACAATACATGGTGAATTGGCCAGTCCAGTTAGTTCATCAATTAGAAACCGCATTCAGTTCCCATGACCAGCTCGTTAAAGAAAATCTCAATTTGAAATCAGAACAATTATTATTAAAAGCCCAGGTGCAGCGCCTTGTCGCATTGGAATCCGAAAATAATCAATTGAAAGCGTTACTGCGTTCTTCCACAGAAATACGAGGGAAAGTCTTAGTCGCCCGTTTATTGTCGATTGCGACAGATCCTTTTGTGAATGAAGTGACGATCGATAAAAACAATCGCGATAATTTGTTTGTGGGACAGCCCGTGTTGGATGCGAATGGCATCATGGGACAGGTGATTCATGTGGGACCTCTGTCCAGCAAAGTATTATTGATTAATGATCCGCATAGCGGCGTGCCTGTGCAAGTAACGCGAAATGGCGTGCGCGCGATCGCAGTCGGAGATGCTTACACAGGAAAATTACGGTTGGCGAATGTTCCACAAACGACAGATATTAAAGTCGGCGATGTTTTGATTACATCTGGATTAGGTGAGCATTATCCAGAAGGTTATCCAGTAGGTCAGGTGATTTCTGTCATTAATGACCCTAGTTTGCAATTTATGACGATTACGGTAGAGCCGAGTGCCAAATTAGATCGCAGTCGGGAAGTGTTGTTGGTATGGCCGAATAAGACGGTGCAGTACACCACACCATCGGTGCAAAATAAGTAATCCTGTCATGCCAGCGAAAACCCCTGTCATGCCAGCATGTTTTTAGCTGGCATCCAGTGTCTTTAAGTCGCTGGATGCCAGCTAAAAACATGCTGGCATGACAGGGGTTTTCACTGGCATGACAGTATTTTTTTCAAAATAGGAGCAGCAGCCGGTGGAAAGTTCTCGACATCGATCACATAACAGCTTCGCCATCCCAGCGACTTTTCTGATCGCATTTGTTTTGACTTTATTGCCTATGCCGGATTGGACGGTTTGGTTAAGACCCGCATGGATTTTGATGGTATTGATTTACTGGATTTTGATGATGCCTCATCGAGTCAATGTGGGCACGGCATGGATTATCGGTATTTTCCTCGATGTATCCAACGGCACGTTATTGGGTGAGCATGCACTTGCACTCACAATATGCGCTTACGTTGTGGCGAGAATGCATAGTCGAATGCGAATGTTTTCTTTACTGCAACAAAGTCTTTGCGTCATGTTCATTGTCTTGTTGTATCAATTTATCTTGTATTGCATACAAGGTTTTCTCGGTCAATTGCCATCGAGCTGGCTATTTTGGTTGCCGCCGCTGACCAGTTTTTTATTGTGGCCCTGGCTCTTTAGTATCATGCGAGTTATTTAACCTGATGACAGAAGAAATTTTAGTAAACGTTTCGCCGCGAGAAGTGCGTGTTGCCTTGCTTGAAAATGGCATGCTGCAAGAAATTCATATCGAAAGAAGTGTGCGTCAGGGATTACTCGGAAATATTTATAAAGGAAAAATCAGTCGATTATTGCCTGGTATTCAAGCGGCTTTTGTGGATATCGGTTTAGAGCGTTCTGCTTTTTTGCATATCAGTGATTTAAGTGGAACAGATAATACATCGCAAGACATTCGAAATATTCTGCGCGTGGGGCAAGAATTATTAGTTCAGGTTTACAAAGATCCATTGGGTTCAAAAGGCGCGCGTTTAACGATGCGTTATTCCATTCCTTCGCGTTATTTAGTTTTAACGCCCGGCATTTTTGAAATGGCTGTTTCGCAAAAAATGACAGATGAAGCAGAGCGCCAACGATTAATAAATTTAATCAGTCCGACTGAACAAGGTGGCTATATTTTTCGGACAGTGGCAAAAGGTGTATCGCAAGCAGAGTGCATAAAAGATCAGGCATTTTTGCAAACAGTGTGGACGGATATTTTAACGCGTGCGAAAAAAGCCAAAGCAGGTGAAATGATTTATGCGGAAATTCCGATGGCATTGCGCGCAGTACGCGATTTAGCCGGTCATGACATTGAAAAAATTCGCATCGATGATCATTCCACTATGATGAAAATGAAAGAGTTTGCATTGCACTATGCACCTGCGTTGGCAGAAAAACTCGAGTACTATGCGGATATGCGTCCTATTTTTGATAGATATGGCGTCGAAGAAGAATTACAAAAAGCATTGCAACGCAAAGTGTATTTGAAGTCCAAAGGACATATCGTGTTTGATCAAACAGAAGCGATGACCACGATTGATGTGAATACGGGTTCGTATGTGGGTCATGCAGATTCAGAACAAACTATTTTGAAAACGAATCTGGAAGCAGTCGAAGCGATCGCACATCAAGTGAAATTACGGAATTTGGGCGGCATTATTATTATTGATTTCATTGATATGAATGACCCGACGCATAAAGCAAATTTAATTCAAGCGCTCAAAACGGCGTTGGTGAAAGACAGTGTGCGCACCGAAATCAGCGAATTGACGAGTTTGGGTTTAGTGCAAATGACACGCAAACGCACGCGAGAAAGTTTGGAAAATATTCTTTGTGTTTCATGTCCGCTTTGTCAGCATCGTGGTTCGATCAAATCCTATGCGACGATTTGTTACGAAATATTTCGAGAATTGAAACGCAGGGTGGATTATCCCTGGGCGGGTTTTTTGGTGTTGGCATCGCAAAAAGTCGTGGATTATCTGCTCGAGGAAGAATCTGTTTTGTTAGCTGATTTGGAAACGCAATTAAAAAAACCGGTTCAGTTGCAAGTAGAACCTTCGTATACGCAAGAGCAGTATGATATTTTACCAAGGGGTTGAGTGCACTGCCATTGTGTTAGCAAGGCCTTTACCGAAGCGTCATCCCGCGACGCTTTTTAAGCGGGATGACGCTCTGGTAGGGGCCTAAGAGGATTGAGTGTTCTCACCATTTCATTAGTAGAGGTACACATTCGTGACAAATTTTTGGAGAAAAGTGGTAGTAAGACTGGGATATCTGGCAGCAGGACTTCTGATCCTTGCGGCAGTCCTGGTCAGTGTCGCGCGTTTATTAACCCCTCTTCTCAACGATCATCGTACTGATTTTGAAGCATTGGCAACACGTTTATTAGATCGCCCTGTTCAAATTGGTGAAATGGATATTTCATGGGATTTTTATGAACCTGAATTGGAATTTCGTCAGGTGATCGTTCTTGATCCAAAAACACATCAACCCACTGTTCATATTCCATCGATTAAAGTGGATGTGGCTATTTGGAATAGTTTATTTCAACGAACTTTTTTGCTGGATAGTTTGAAAGTCACAGGCGCGCGTCTCACATTGCGCGAACAAAAACCCGGTAAAGTGGGTCTCGAAGGATTTAATCAATTTTTTTTAATGACAGATAATGTCACAGGGCAGTCGTTAAATCCAAACGCAGTTTTAACGTGGATTTTTTCACAACCCAAACTCATTTTGCAGCATTTTGAAATACATTATTTTCCTTATGAAGGAGATGAAAAATCCGTTACATTGAAACGACTCACACTGAGTAATGCTTCGCGCGATCACCAACTTAAAGGCAGTGCTGTATTAAATCAGACAATTCCCACCCAAGTGGCCATTGATTTTAACTGGAAAGGCGATGTCACGGATCTTTCACATATCTCGGCCAAATTATCCCTTAATTTGCAAAATATTTCCGTACCGCAATGGTTCAGCAAAAAAACATGGCATGGATTGCAGCTTAAACAAGGCATTGGCAGTGCAAAGGTCCAGGCGAAGTGGAACAATAATGCGTGGCAACACATTCAAACCAATTTCGAATTTTATGATGTGGAAGGAATACTGGATTCTGTTTTCGCTAATCCGCTAGAGTTTGATGAATTGACTGGATCGCTGACTTTACAAAAAGATGCAAATAATGCCTGGTTGTTGACTGCAAATAATATTCAGGCAATCAATCAAGATGTGAGTGCCAATGCAGATGTTTCGATGATACTCCCAGAAAATGATTCACCGCATATTAATTTGATCGGACATTTTACATCGTCTCATGTAAAAAAAATCAGTGATTATTTACCTTTAAAAATATATGCACCTGATTTAAGAACATGGTTGCGCAGTGCATTTTTAGATGGGCAAGTGACCAGCGGCAATGTCTTGTTAGAAGGAAAGTTAAGTGATTTTCCTTTTGATAATGGAAAGGGGAAATTTGAAATTGGCGGTGTGGTCAAAGAAGTGGAATTGCGTTACGCACCGGATTGGCCGACGATGGATCATATCGATGGAAAGCTTTTATTTTCCGGCAGATCGATGACGATAGACGTCCTGTCAGCTCAACTATTAAATATACCGTTGCATGATGTGCATGGCGAAATTCCTAATTTAGGAAATCCTATTCTCACCATTAAAAGTACGATTCAAACGGATTTAATCGAGGGATTAGGGTTTATTCAACAAAGTCCGTTGAAAAAAACGATTGGGAAAGATTTATCTACATTAAAACTGCAAGGTCCCATGCAGCTTGCGTTGAGTTTAGCCATTCCGCTGGATCATGCTGCCGATGCAAAAGTGACAGGCGATACCACTATTTCAGGAGCTACTTTAACTTTGCCCACGTGGAATTTAGGAATCGATTCATTAAGCGGCACATTTCATTTTACAGAAGACAGTATTGCAGCGACGGATTTAGTCGGACAATTATTGGGACATTCAGTCACTTTAAATCTTTCAACGCAATATGCGCCTAACAAAACAAAATACGTGATGGCTGATTTACAGGGAATGCTCGACACAGCAGAGATACAATCCTGGTTAGATGTGCCGATTGAAAAAGTGATGCAGGGCACAACGCATTACAAAGCGGAATTGATTTTACCTCCGCAACATGTTTCTTCTTCTCAATCCACCCAAATGACAATTCAATCAGATTTGCAGGGAATTGCTGTCGATTTGCCAGCAGAGTATGGAAAAAAATCAGAAGATCCGGCTGATTTTCAGATGAATTTTTTCATTCAAAATAATCAACCCATCAAGGTAAAAATGAAATATAACAAATTATTTTCATTGGCGATGGTATTGCAAAGAGAAAAAGAAAAATTAACTTTATTCAGTGCAGATTTGCAATTAGGGAATGGTGAAGCGAATTGGCCAACACAGTCGGGTGTCATCATTACAGGCAATTTGGATCAAGTGAATTGGGACGACATTGCACCGTCTGTTTCTCAATTCACCGCGAAACCTAAATCATCTTCCACTACCAATGAATGGATGAATCCGGATTTGTTTCGTGCTGTGGATCTTCATGTGAAAGTCGTTCGATTTTCGGGATATCAACTCAATAATCTGCGCATTCAACTCTCTAAAACAGCGAATCAATTTGTATTAGGTCTTGAGAATGCAGATATGGCAGGACAAATCATGTTGCCACGCAGTGGGATAGAGAAGGGTATTCAAGCTAACTTTCAACGATTAAATCTTTCCAATATGGGAAATGAAAAAACAGCGATGGATCCGCGTCGTTTACCACCGATTTCATTTGTGGGAGAGGATGTTCGTTATGGCGATATGCGATTGGGGCATGTTGTTTTCAATATGGTTCCGATGAAAGAAGGTATGGAAATTAAACAATTGAATTTGACATTGCCTGCTTATCAATTGCAGGCAACTGGAACGTGGACGAATACGAGAAGTCGTTTAGAAGGACATCTTTCAACAAAAAATATTTCTGATTTTTTAAATTCGTGGGGATTTTCTTCGACGAGTTTGGTAGGGAGCACAGGCGATGCGGATTTTAATTTGAATTGGCCGGGTGCGTTGCTTCATCCTTCTCTGTCAGGATTATCGGGAAATATTTCACTGAAATTGGGTGAAGGGCGCATCATTAATTTAGGAAATGCGACAGATGCAAAAATGGGATTGGGTCGTTTATTAAATATATTGAGTTTGCAAAGTTTGCCGCGTCGTTTAAGTCTTAATTTCAGTGATTTATCTCAAAAAGGATATAGCTTCGAATCAATGAAGGGCGATTTTACATTCCAAAATGGAAGTGCAACGACGCAAAATACACGTTTCGAAGGCTCTATCGCGCGGATTGATATTGCAGGGCGTATTGGATTAGTTGCGAAAGATTTGAATATGAAAATCAGTGTTACGCCGTATGTGACATCCAGTTTGCCTGTGGTAGCGGCTATTGCAACAGCTAATCCTATTGCAGGAGTGGCAACATGGGTGGTGGATAAAATGGTGAGTCCGGCGGTTTCTCAAATGACGACGTATCATTATTCTATTACGGGGTCTTGGAGTGAGCCGGTGTGGGAGCAGGTGAAATAGACAAAGATACCTTTAAAGCCATTAAACTAATTGCCAACAGATTCTAGCGTCATAAGATTAGCAACATTTTTTTTGATCCCCCCCATCCGGCGCTTCGCGCCACCTTCCCCCTGCGGAGGAAGGCGTGCTAATTTTTTTTATTTTTAAATTCAAAAATTTCTGCTTAGCAGCCCTTCCTCCGCAGGGGGAAGGTGGCGCGAAGCGCCGGATGGGGGGGATCAAAAACGATTTTTCAAATAATGATGATCATTATTCTATCTGCGGAGGAAGGTGTACTAACTTTTTTTATTTTTAAATTCAAAAAATTTCTGCTTAGCACCCCTTCCTCCGCAGGGGGAAGGTGGCGCGAAGCGCCGGATGGGGGGAATCAAAATATGCCAGATAAAAATATTTTGAAGGATAGATCTCGTCTTCTTCGAAAAGATATGACAGTAGCAGAAAAAAAATTATGGGCTCAACTGCGAAAAAAAAGATTTTCTAACTTACGATTTCGTAGGCAAGTTGTGTTGGGAAAATATATTGTTGATTTTATTTCTCTTGAACCTAAAATAATTGTTGAAGTAGACGGATCACAACATGCTGATCAAATAAATTATGATTTAAAGAGAACGGCTTATTTAGAATCGATAGGGTATAAAGTGTTGCGTTATTGGAATAATGAAGTATTAGGCAGTATAGATACAGTGTTGGAAGATATTTGGCAGCATTGTTTTTGAGCGCAAGATTTTTTTTGCTTCGAACACTTTTGACTCCCCCCATCCGGCGCTTCGCGCCACCTTCCCCCTGCGGAGGAAGGGCTGCTAAGCAGAAATTTTTGAATTTAAAAATAAAAAAAATTAGCACCCCTTCCTCCGCAGGGGGAAGGTGGCGCGAAGCGCCGGATGGGGGGGATCAAAAACGATTTTTCAAATAATGCTGAGGTTGCGGCAGATCTGCGTGACTTAGCTATAGTTAACTCATAACCTACGAGTCTTAATATTTCATTGAGATTCAATCATGGAACAAAACTCAATTACGTTAGATGAAGTTAAATCCCATTTCGAGCGTTGGCGGGCAACACGCTCCAAGCTCCGCGAAAGAATCCCTCAACATTTATGGGACGAGGTCAAAGCAATTCTTGATCGATATCCGTTAGCAGAAGTCACGAAAAGTTTACGAATTAATGCTTATCAAATGTGTATATATTGCGCTAAAGAATGGTTATCGGGTACGATACATACGATAACTTTTTACCGAAAATACACATTAAACCAGAGGAAAAAATAATGAGTAAAAGTCGTGGTGGTAGCACAAAAATGTATTTTAGTATATTTAAAGAAAATCCAGACTCAGATGAGGTGGCTCTTTCTCAAGAACAGCTTTATCAAAGATTCTTTCTTGCGCTCGAATATTTAAAAACGGGTGATTATGCAGGTCTAGCACATGCTATTACTGTTAATAAGTTATTAGATAATAACGAAACGGAAAATAGCGTAAGAGAGGTGCTCAGAGAAATAGTCGAGACAGGTCGATGCGAAAATGAGGATGAAGCTAGGATATTATTAGGAGCTAAGGATTTTGTAGGCCAGAGCAGTCAGGCTCCGAAAGACTCATATGACCCTTATTTTGGTCCAGTAGACGAGAATGGTCATGCTGAGTATAAAACAACAGCTGCTGTGAAGCCAAAACTGAGTGTACTGCCACGTGGTACCCATTTTCGCTTTAGAGTTGGACTTGAGGAGAAGGATGAAGTACAGCCCACTGACACAGCCCAAGCCGTAAAACCGAAATTCTGTGCTATATTATAAGCACTTGAAAACCCTTCCTAGAGAAGGGTTTCTCTTATTTTTTCAAAAGGCGTGCTAAGCAGAAAGATTCTTGAGTCTAAAAATAAAAAAATTAGCACGCCTTCCTCCGCAGGGGGGAGGTGGCGCGAAGCGCCGGATGGGGGGGATCAAAAACGATTTTTCAAATAATGATAATCATTATTCTGTTAGCGGTTATTGAAAGAAGGACTCCGCGTAACAGATGAAGCAGCTATCTCCTGTCTTGCCTCCTTAATGAGCCTATCAATTTCATCAACAGCGTTTGTCGTTCTCATCAATGTAACATTATCTCGATGCTCATTAAAAATAGGCAGTCTTCTTGCATCTTCTAATCTACGCAGTTTATCGACTGGCTGCTCTATTTTTTTCACCTCATCTTTAAGTTGTTGGAGTGCGTTTTTGCGTATCTGATCTATCGCCTTTCTCCACGAAGTGGTATTTTTAATGCCAAAAAAAGAATCCCAACACTGGTTTTTATGTATCAACAAGGGTCTAAATATGTTTTGAAATTCGATAAATTTTTCGTTTTTTTGGCAAAGGTTAAGTGGTTTTAATTGTTCGACAAAAGCAAGTAGAGCTGCTTCCTGAAGACTGTGTTCTGCATTGTCGATGAGTGGTGTCTTCCACTCCCAAATCGGGTTTCTTTCTTTTAGCAATCGAGTTTTATCATCTCGCCATTCCATTAGATCAAAGAAGAGTAGATCTTTCGACTCGGTTTTTATTTCGTCGGCGAGCCGCTGCAAGATTTCTTTGTGATTTTTAGGAGGCGACATAGCAAATAGTGGTTCAACCATTTTGGCAATTGCATCTTCTTTCTCTTTCTCTTTCTTTGCGTCTTTTTCTTCATCGGAATGATTGTTTAGTAACAATTTTTTTTGTAATGCATATTCCCGCAAAAAAACCGCATTGCGAATAGCCATTACAAATTGATTCTCCAGCGATACCAATCTAGGTTGTGCTATTCGTAGTCGAGTCAGTGTTTGTAGAATTTTTGCTGCAAGTTTTTGTGGGTTGTCGAATGAGAGAACAGTTTTTTTAGAGAATATTTCTGAGAATAACACTTGAGTTAATATAAAATTGCCTGTGCGACCCTCGCCTGCACGACAATGGACAAGAACAAGTTTTTGCAATGATATGTCGTGATATTCCCAAAAAATTTCTCTGACTCTCTGTGGGCTGGATCTCAAGTCAAATGCTTGATTATCAGGCAAGGAAAGAAACGTAATGTCTATCTCAAAGTCATCATCAGGGGTTTTTTCTTCCTTCGTTTCGTTTTTACGTTTAACTGTGGCCTTGGATCTTACTGGGGCACTGTCAATTGCACTGCATGATAGCCTATACGTTTTAAAAGCACCTTCTACTGGTTGATAGTGGACTGTTATTGGGCCACTTTTTTGATTAGCAGGATAGACTACATTGCCATCCTTGTCTCGATTTTCGGGTGCAATGTAATTAGTAAAGTCAGTAGACTCGTAAAGGCCATCCACCGCAGTGTGATCGCCATGCAAGCTGCAGCCAATAGCAACTACATGAGATATACGAGCGTCGACAACATTATGCAGAAATCTTGTAGGATGATAATGTGGCGGTCTCGGACCTTGTATAGCCAAGAAATTTGTACCTGGAAGCCAGCAGGTTGGCTCGGTTTTACGCTCATTCTCCCGCCCTTTTTTAAAAGATTTTTTTGCTATTTTAATTGTCTCTTGTAAAAAAACTTCTGTCGCGTGTTTTTCTTTTAATGCATCTAATTGGCCTTTTGTTTTGTGAAAATCATGACCTTGTACGACTACCTCATACACTTCTCGCTCACGTAACTCGATAACAGAAGGCGTTAAGTCCTCTAATCGACCAATTTCTCGTAGTACTGCTGTGACTGACTGATCTAACCCATCCTGCTCTTCTTTGGGCCGATTCCCAAAAAATGCATAACCCAAGCGCATACGTCTGATTCGGCGTTGGCGATTTTTTTGAGCATAGGAGGATTTTGCCATTTCTTCTTCAGTCTTTTGCCAAGGTGATACTACTACTGGTGCAGAGAGCAGCCGACTTTCCTGCTTAAATAACTTACCGATTTCAGTCCAATTAAAATGAGATTTGAATGGAAGAGAGGAATCTTGATCGGTGACAAGGATGGGACTTCGGTGACCTGTAGTAGTATTTTTAACACTCGGCATAGCCGGTTTTTGTTCGGGCTTCTCAAGAGAATATTTTTTTTCTAATGCATATTCGTATAACAGTTCAGCCTGTTGAATAGCGCCCCGCAATTGCGAAAAGCTCCATACCAATCCCGACCGTGTTTTTTGTATGCGCTCAACGATTTTTAAAATTTGAGTGGCAGCATTCTCCGGAGTGGCTTCGAAAATCTCGTGAGAGGATAAGCACATCAACATTAAGATAAACTGACCTGTCCCATCCTTATCCGAAGCAGAATGTACAAAAATATATTCTTTCAATGAGGTTTGATAAAGCTGCCAATAAAGTTCTTTGTCAGGGTCATGATTTTTTTTGCTGTTTTCATTTGTTCGGGAAAAATAGGGTGATTTTTGCAAAAACGTAATTTGTATCTCAGTTTCTTTGGGTTTCTGTTCTTCTGAAACCAGTGACTCATCCAGACATTCTATTTTTACTCGTGACCTTACGTTTTGATAGAAAGAACGCGTACTATCACTCAAAGTTCCCTCAAGATGACCGCTCGGATCCGAATAACTTGCTTTAATCTGGTAAGCAGGGGTTTCTCCCGGGTCGCAGTCTGGAACATAATATGTCACTTCAGTCAGAGTTTTCGGAGTGATGTAATCTATAAAGTCAGAGGAAGAATCGGGATCACTCCCAATTTTTAACCGGGAACCCAAGCCAACAAAGTGTTTTGCATAAGGCGGGATACTGTGAAAGAGTACCGCTACCTCTTCTTCCGATTGTGGACCTGCTCCAGCAATGATATAGGGACCTGTTTTATCTTCGTCTGGAGTTGTAATGAAATGGGCATTGTAGTCTGGAATCAGCGGATCGACGTATTGAGGTATCTCAGAGCCGGTGGATGCAGCGACATCGTCTGT
>Ga0207055_1171_pt1 | contig 12910 bp, 15 predicted proteins | sample Alteio_BWMinCont_57_FD_153293 | JGI IMG/M metagenome (GOLD analysis project Ga0207055, IMG submission 153293) | Enriched cells from forest soil in Barre Woods Harvard Forest LTER site, Petersham, Massachusetts, United States -... | ecosystem: Environmental > Terrestrial > Soil > Temperate forest >...
CTTCGACGGGGAAACTTGTCGAAGCCTTGGCATTCATGTATCAAACTATTAACGTTTGCTTGACATCCAACATCGTCCGCCCCATTATTGCAATTAACTTGCATTAAAGAGCGTTATTTGTCATGTATCACACTTTCAAACCAATCTGTCGATATGTCTCCGTGGGGTTTTTAGCAGGGATGTTGACCACATCCGTATGCTGGGGATCTACAGACAACACCCAGCAAAAGCAGCTTGCGGAGCTGCAACGCAAGATGGCAGCCCTAGAAGCCGGCTACAACCAGCGTTTAAACGCCATGCAAAAAACCATCGACACGCTGCAGGCGGAAGTGCATTTGAACCCACCCAGTGTACCCAACGCCCAGGATATTGGCGACCAGTTGATTTTTGGCAACGAGCCCCAGGCGTCACAAGCTGCGCCCAGCAAGCAGGACATCGGGGATCAGTTGATCTTTGGCTCAGCCACCCAAAAGACAGCTTCGCAAACATCTACTCAGGAGATCCAAAGTCTTGGTAGCGGCGCTCAGCCGAGTGTTCCAGGGCGAGTGGGGCAGAGCGCCAGTCCGGATATTATTGTCAGCGGGGATTTTATTGGTCACACGGCCAGCCGCAGCGACATGCCGGACAAGAACCGCTTTAGCCTGCGGGAAACCGAGTTTGGGTTTTCCTCCGCCATTGACCCCTATGCCCGTGGGACGTTTATCTTCTCCAAGCCGGACGATGGCCCGTTGGCCGTGGAAGAGGGTTACGTCACGCTGCTGGATCTGCCGTGGGGACTCCAGTCCAAGGTCGGGAAATTTCGCAGCACGTTTGGCAAGCTCAACAATGTCCACGATCATGACCTGCCCCAGACGGATCGACCGGATGTCCTCACCAATTTTCTGGGCAGCGACGGCTTGATCGAGACCGGCATCAACGTCAGCAAGATTCTGCCGACGCCGTGGTATTCGGATGTCACCATGGAGGTTTCCAACGGGGATACGGCCCCGCTGTTTAACCATGGACGTCTCACCAAACCTCTGCTGGTGGATCACTGGAAGAACTTCTTCGAGCTTTCGGAAAGCAAGACGCTGGAGGTGGGCCTGAGCAGCGCACTGGGTGCCAGGGATACGGCAAACCAGGGCCGGGATTCCGCAGTGGAGGGGATCGATCTCACCTACCGGTGGCTGCCGCCGGCGCAGTTTCACGGGTTCATCTGGCAGACGGAACTGCTGGGCGCCCAGGAAGAGCAGCCGATCAGTGGCAAACAAAATTTGTTTGGCGGATACTCCTTCTTGGAATACAAGCTCAACAACCGCTGGAATGCGGGTGTCCGGTTTGACTATTCCCAGATTCCGCTGTTGGCCAACGCCAGCGACTGGGCGATTGTGCCCTACGTGGACTTTTGGCAAAGCGAGTTTGGCCGGTTGCGCCTGGAATACAAACAAATCTTCGGCCACAACTACCAGTCCAGCGAGCAGGCATGGGTGCAGTATTCGGTTATTTTGGGCACACATCCGCCCCATACGTTTTAGGAGTTTAATTGTATGAATTATAAAAAATATTTCACAACGCTATTTCTTATCATAGCGCTTATCTTTATGGGGATCAGTTTTCCAGCGTTTGCGAAACCGCAGGCACCATCGCAAAAAATTCATGTGGTGACATCTTCCGAAGATTTGGAATCGATCACCAAGGCCATTGCTGGGGACAAGGCGGACGTGACATCCATTGGCAAGGGATACCAAAACCCGCACTTTGTGCCGCCCAAGCCCAGCTTTATGCTGAAGTTGAAAGATGCGAATCTTTTGGTAGAGATTGGTATGGAACTCGAAGTCTGGCTCAATCCGTTGGTGGAGGGTTCCCGAAACTCGCGGATTTATAAAAACGCGCCGGGCTTTGTAGACGCCTCTTATGGCGTCCCTGTGCTGGGTTCACCGGCCAGCAAGATCGATCGATCACTAGGGGACGTTCACCCATTCGGCAACCCGCACTACTGGCTGGATCCGGTCAATGCCAAGTACATCAGCGCCAACATCACGGAGGGCCTCATACGTGTCGACCCGGACAATGCCGCTTATTATGAAGCCCACCACCAAATCTTTTTAAAGCAACTTGCCCATGAAATTACCGGCTGGATTAACCGAGCCAAGCCCTTGCGGGGTGTTCATGTGATTACTTATCACGAAAGCTGGACGTATTTTGCCAACCGGTTTGGCCTGGATGTTGTCGGCACAATCGAGCCCAAGCCGGGGATTCCGCCCACCCCTAAGCATACCCAGTGGTTGATTGAAACCGCCCAAAAGCAACATGTCAAATTCATTATGGTAGAACCCTACTATAACCATGCTGTGGCTGATCAAGTAGCCAAGGCCAGCGGCGCTAAAGTGGTCATTGTACCGCCTTCCGTGGGTGGTGCGTCGGGTGCGGATAATTATTTCACGTTGTTTGATACGATACTAAACTTACTGTTGCAATAAGATAGACCGATGACAAACACGGCGCTCACTATTGAAAACCTCTCGGTGCAGTTTGGCGATTACACTGTATTTAAGGACATGACGCTGACACTCCCCGCCGGAAAGCTGATGGCGGTGGTGGGTCCCAACGGCGCGGGAAAATCATGTCTGGTGAAAACCATTGCCGGGTTGCTGATGCCCTCGGTAGGAAGCATAGCGGTTTTTGAAAAAGCGCCGCAAAAAATGCCATTCAACTGGTTGGGCTATGTGCCGCAACTTAAAACCTTGGATCGCAATTTTCCCGGGCAAGCCATTGAGCTGGTAATGACGGGTCTTAAGCCCGCATGGCCATGGATTAAAAATAAAACTGGTTTTGACATGGCCATGTCTGCGCTGGAAAAAGTGGGCGCGGGCCATCTGGCTGAGCGCCCCATTGGGAAGCTCTCCGGCGGTGAGTTACAGCGCATTTATTTTGCGCGCTGCCTGGTGAGAAATCCCCGTCTCATTCTCCTCGATGAGCCGGTAACCGGCATTGATATGACGCTGGCGACGGATATCTTCCGCATTCTGGAAACCATCCGCCAGGAAACCCATGCCACGGTGCTGATGGTCACCCATGACCTTGCCGCTGCGGCTTATCATGCAGACCTGGTGCTCTTAATGAACCAGTCCACGTTTTATGTCGGCGAGCCGGATGCCGTCCTCACGCAAGATCACCTGCGCACGATATTCGGCCATGCGGGTCACCCGCACATGATGGGCCTGGAGGAAACACCGCATGCCTGAGATATTTGCGCAGCCGTTTATGCAATACGCCCTGCTTGCCGGGGTGATGATTGGTCTGCTCACCGGCTTTTACGGCGTGTTTGTTGTCCAGCGGGGATTAAGTTTCCTGGGTAATGGCTTAGCTTATGCCGCATTTGGCGGCATCGCATTGGGTCTTTTATTAAATCGAGATCCCGTTTGGATTGCCGTACCATTCACGGTGCTGGTGGCGCTGGCCATCATGTGGCTTCAGGATCGCACCCGCCTCAGCGGGGATACCGCCGTGGGGATTTTCTTTTCGGTGTCGATGGCGCTGGGTGTGGTGTTTATTTCGCTCGCGCACAGCTATTCGGTGGATGCCTTCAACTACTTGTTCGGCTCCATCCTCGCAGTCAGTAACGCCGATTTGCTCCTCACCGGCGGGTTAATTGTCCTGACACTCTGCGCCGTACCGCTCTGGCGCCAATGGACCTACGCCACATTCGACCGGGAACTCGCCCTGGCCGACCGTGTGCCGGTAAAACTACATGATTACATGTTGGCGGTTTTAATCGCCCTCACCGTGGTGGTGGCCACCAAAATTGTCGGCGCGGTGCTGGTTGCATCGTTTCTGGTCATCCCCGCCGCAACCGCCCGGTTGCTTTCCAAAACCTTTGCACAGATGACCATCATCTCAGTCCTCATGGGTGTTATCACCACAGCAATCGGATTAGTCGCATCCTACTATTTAGACATGCCCAGCGGCGCGATGATGATCCTCACCCAAGCCACATGCTTTTTTGTGGCGCTTGTTTTCCAGCGGAGATAGAGGTGAGAGTGGTTTCTTATCTGAAAACTTTTGGATCAGTGACATGAATACTATTTTCTGTAAATGGAATGACTTCAGCAATATCTCCAACGCCGCTATATGAGAATGCTTGAACTGGTTTACCATTTAATGTTAGTTCGTATATAGTTGCTTGACCTTGTTCTTTCATCTGAGTCAATTGACCAAGTTTTCCCTTATACTGTACCTGTAAAGGTAATTGGGATCGAAGATTTTGTCTCAATGTTTTCCATTCCTGTCCAAAAGCGACGGACGTGATTTGCATAACATACCCTTTCTTAAAAACTTATTTTTCAACAAAAAAAGACACTTGCTATACATATAACAAATGTCTTTTTTTGTAAATAAAACTCTTTACGAAGCCTGGCGCTGCTCATACTCATAGAGCCATGACTCGCGGGGGATTTCCGTGGCGTGGTTCCAGAAGCGTTCCAGTTGATAATATTGGCGGTCTTCGTGGTGAAAGAGGTGGACGATGACATCCCCGAAATCCAGTACAGTCCAACGTCCGCCATGGTCTATCTCAGTCCCCAGAGGACGAATGCCCGCATGTTTGGCGGCTTTTAACATTTCTTCAGCGAGGGCCCGCATCTGTGTGCGGCTTTCCACGGAGGTGATGACAAAATAATCGGCAAGGCTGGTAATGGGTTCGGTATCCAACAACAGGGTGTCTTTGGCTTTTTTGGTATCCGCCAGGTTGGCACAAAATGCCGCTGTTTCAAATGGCGTCATACTGCTTCTGCTCAATCCGGTACCTCCTTTATTTTGCTAACGCGTACCCGTTTTGCTTGTTCTGTTTTAACCGAAGAACCAAGTCATTGCGAGCCTCCAGGCTCCGCGTGTGAATTACCTGCCCTTTTTCAATCAAAAACTGAAACGTGGAATCCAGAATATACAGCATTGCTTTATCCAGCGTGGTGATGTCACGAAAATCAAACAGCGCGTGAATTTTCTGCGTGTACAGCGGGTTCCGGGTGTTGCCTTCGATCTTGTCGGCGACATACACAATTTTTTCCACGGCGGACATGCCCTTGCGCCCCGTGGTGTGATACCGGATGGCGTTTAAAACCTCGGCGTCCTGAACACCCAACTCAAAGCGGACAATTTCCGCACCCACAAACGGGTGTAACGTTTGTACCGCCTGGCGCTCGGCGTCACCGACGGGAATCTCAAACAATTCGCAGGCTTCTAAAAGTTGTTCGGGCGTCAGCAATTTGGCGCAATCATGCAACAACCCCGCCAGCGAGGCCTTCTCGATATCCGGTTGTGCAAACTTGAAATTCTCCGCCAATTCCACAGCTTTTTGCTGCGCCCCCAGCGAATGATGATAGCGTTCCCCTTGTAAACGGCTTTGCAACCATTCAACCAGCTTGTCCTGGGTATATTCCGGCTTAATCAGCGGTGTTTGCGTCAATCAATAAACATCCCGGTTGCTTAACATGTAACAGTATAACGTTTTTCGGCAGAAAAAACCAGTCTTTCGCCTTGTACCGTTTGTTTTAGAATAAAACTCTATCGAATAGAGTAGAGAGTCGTGTTAACTTGCTATGTCTGATTTATCGAGTCGTTTTGGATGGACTTTGGGACTGCTTGTCTCCCTGTTGGCGTTGATCGGGTTGATACAACTGGTCCATGTCGTCATGAGCGGGGGTTTTACCGCCATAAATACCGAGGTTGCCACCGGGTTGCATGATCATGCGTCGCTTGTGTTGGATGTGCCGGCGTTGGCGTTGAGCTATCTCGGCGGTCCTTCGTTTGTGGGATTTGTGGGCGGCTGGTTTGTCATTTTGCGCTTTTTCCAAAAAAAACCGGCGGAAGCCTGGACGCTGTTGCTGCTGCTCATTGGCAGCGGGCTGACCCTGTTTGCCATGAAGCATGCGTTTCATTTCCCCCGTCCCCAGTTGTTCAAGCCGCTTGTGCCGGAAGACGGCTATGGTTTTCCCAGTGCCCATTCCGGACTCAGCATGGTGCTGTACGGTTATCTGCTGCTGAACCTGAAACCGGAACAGTCCAAACTATCTCAAGCCAAGCTGCTCCCCATTGTTTTGGTATTGTTGCCCCTCGGGGTCATGTGGAGCCGGCTTTACCTGCAACTTCACTGGCTCTCCGACGTGCTGGCCGGCGCGTTGGTTGGGCTCTTCTGGCTGGGGCTTTCCCCGGCGCTTACTACGAAGTTACAACCAAAATCTTGAGCGCAATTTTCATGTTCCAGATGGGTTGGCTGGCTTTGGCCACGTCCGTGATACGGGTCAGGCCGAGTGTTTGTATCTCGGCGGAGGGTAGCTGGCGCTTGAGCGTTACCAGGAAATTCAGCAGGGACGTGTAGGATCCGCTGACCTGAACCTCTGTTTCCACTTGATGAAAGGGATTTGGCAGGGTTTTAACCGTTTCAAACTTGCCGGGATTGCCCGTCAGCGGGTTTATATCCACTTGGGTTTTTTGCGCCGCTTGTCTCATGGGAGCCATGACCGCGGTTTGCCACCAGCCGGGTTGTTTGCTGGAAGCCAATGGAATATCCCGCAAATAGAGGGATTCCGCTTGTGCGTTTGGCTGGGCAATTACCGTCTGTCCTTGCCGGTAGGTTTGCCATTCGGGCAGCAACACCTTCGCACCGATGACGACAGCCATAAGCATCAGGATGAGGGCGCTCCAGAACTGCAGCCGGGCTAACTCGACATTTCTCATGGGGTTTGATGCTCCCTGGGTAAAGATGCGTAAAGATGGCCGGACAAGGTGAAGCGGTTCCCCTGGCCCATGGGCATTTCCGAATGTTTCAGGTCGCGGACAAATGGCAGGTTGGGGTCACTGGGAGAAAGCGCCACAGTGAGCTTCTGCATTTGTGTGGGGTTTTGGACGGCGCCCGTCAATGTCAGCATCTGGTCCTCACCCAGCAGAATTTTGTCGATGTCGGCAACCGTCATGGCGTTGTTTTCCAGCCATGCCAACACGTTGGTGCGGGTGATGTTGGCCGAAGCAATATCAGCCATGGCCGTATCCAGACGCTGGGCAAACGTTGCCTGGCCCTGGCCGGATCGGGCGTTTTGAATCTTGAAAAACATGGTGCCCGCCACACACAACACAAAAAGCATTATGGCCGCCGCCAGAAACAGCCGGGGTAACAGCGGCTGGTAGTTGTTATACGGCACCATGGCATAATCCGCCTTGACGGGCTCCAGATCGGCATCGGCCAGAAAATCCCAGCCCATGGGGAAAGGTACTTCTGTTTTCAGGGCGCTTCCCAGTGCCGCCAACGAAGGTTTTTCACCGCGTTTTTGATAAATCGGGCCGAGCATGGTCTCTCTCACGGGCGCTCCCAACTCCAGTTTCAAGGGGTTGATGGGTAACTGCATACCGGTTTCCTGCCAGGCCAGCCATATTTTGAGCTTTTGCGGCAATTGGACCTTGTCCAGGCTTCTGTTGATCTGGCTTTCCCAATCGGACTGATCCGCCGGGGTGGTGAAGCAGTCCATGTGTTGTAACGTCGTGCCATGCCATACCGTCAGCCAGGTTTGTGAGCCGCACACCCCAAAGCATCCCCAGTATGCGTCTTCGCCAATTTTCTTCAGCAGCGCATCCAGAACGCCGGAGGTGGCCATCGTGCGCAGGATGGTAAACGGAATGAGATCCACGGCGGTTACCTGAAGACCGGCCTGGTAGAAGGCATCACAGAGGTTTTCAATCAAGGTGCGATCCAAAATGGTATAGGCCACGGCAACTTGCGTGCCATGCTGCCATAACAGGGACTCCTTCAGCATCCATGTCGGCTCCTTGGCGGCCTGCTTGCCTAGCACATGGGTCAGTATCTGCTGCTGAAGCGGTTGCTTGTCGCTGAGTTCCCCTTCATACACGCCAAACCATGGCGAATAAATCGACAGGCAGACCGGATTGGAAAATTCGGGATGTCCCAGTGCGTCAACCATGTCACGCAGGGTTACCACTAGGGCGTCTGCGTCCATAAGACGCTTGCCGTCATGAGACAGCGTGGACGGCGGCAGCAACTGGACAGTGTGATACTGAAGGGAAAAATCGGACGCAGAAACCCGGACAGCGCCAATATGCGTGGGAGAGATGGAGAATCCCAGGATGTCTTTCGTCTGCTTCACGTCGTATCCGATACCCTACTGTCGCCGGCCCGAGAGGAGCCTTAACACCATCAGGAACATGTTCACAATATCCAGGTATAACGCCAGCGTGGCGGCCACAACCTCGTCATCATTATAACGGCGCACCAGGTTGCTGGTGTCGTACAGAATAAAGCCCGAAAACAGCAGGACGCCAAATCCGCCATACATCACGCTGGAAATGGGCAGGTGAATAAAACTGCCTACCAATGCCACCAACAGCATGCCGATTAAGCCCACCATCAGGGCGCCGCCTATAAATAAGAAATCCTGTTTGGTAATATGCACATACAGGCTCAGTCCGCCAAAAGTTACCGCAGTGATGCCTGTAGCCATGGGAATTAGCTGTCCCATGCCACGCATCACGTAGCCATGCTCCAGAATAAACCCCAACATGAGACCGGATACCGTGGTAAATAAAAACAGCAGCATCAGATTCAAGGGATAAGACTTTCGAAGCCCACTCATACAGACAAACAACAATATAAGATCTGCAAAGAACATTGGCCAATATAGGATAGCCGGCATGGAGAGCCCGTATAATGCCCCACCGCAACAAAACAGCAAGGATACGCCGAGCATGGTATACACCTTGCCGATAAATTCCGCCCTGTCCTGAACGCCTACAGCGTTGACTTGTAACAAATTCATCTCACACCTCGCTTCTTTCAGAGAACAACAAAGGGCCTCTGCTATAGAATAACAGGCGTTCCGCCCAAAGGCAACACACATGGCGTTTTTTTAACCCTTGTACCAGGGGCGTTGGGGATAGCAGCTTAAAATGCGGTCGTAGCGGTCAAAATAGCCCATCAATGCGACTTCCGGCGGGGTGTTGTCGGTCAGCTTGCAGCCGTTTTCATCCAGGTTGTTGCGGTCCAGCCAGCGTTCGATTTGCTTTCTTTCCTCGGTATCCAGCACCACCCAGGTGACGCCTTCACGGGTGATGATGGTGGCACGTTCCGGGTCGGAGTGGCGGGCGACGGCTTGAATGTCGGATAAATCGATTAAATCAATATTTTCGCTGGAATCATAGTGCGAGAACTTTTCAAAGTGGTTCAAGAGGACCATGGCGATGTTGCGATCCGCCCACAGCAAATCGGGCTGCAAGGCGAACGTTTTGAGCAACTCGCGGGTGATGGATCGTTGCCAGCCGCGTCCGCTGATTTTCTGCATCACGGCGGAAACATCCTCCACGCTGATGCTGTTGACGGCGGCCAACGCCCGGTAAGTGAGAAGACCTTCATAGGTAATCTGCCCGGCCTGGCCGCTCATCATGGCAATGCGTCCCAGGGTTTGTGCGGAAATTTGCCGGATCATACCGTGGCTGGTCACATGGGTTTGGGTGGCCAGCACGTTGAAGTGGCGCACCAGGATTTGGGTAATGCGTTTGGATTCGCCCTGTACCCGGTTTTGTTTCAGCAGGGCGAACAGTTGTTCCCGGCTGGCTGCGGGTGCATGTTGCCGGGCTGCCTCGGGGTTGGCTTCTCTCAATACGTCCAGCACGGCGCTCAGCTTGAATTGATAGGTATCTTTGGCCGTTGCAAAGCCGGATGTGGCAGTCTTGTTTACTGTGGCTTGCGGAGCGGGGAAGCGTTGTTGAATGGCCTCGCCGAGCAGTTCCATCAAAATGCCCACCACCGTGCTCGCATGGGTTTCAGGCGCCGGAGCGGCCTTCTCTTCCTCAGCCTGGGTCAGCCAAAATCCGGTCAATTTTGTTTTGGGCTGGGTGTATGGGTTTTTCATAAAACTGGACATGTTCACACGCTTTCTTCTCTCTTCAGCCATCGGTGGAGATAATTTTTATATACTCTAATATAATAAAAACAATCTTTATGAGAAAATTGCCTTTTAATCCGACGCCTATGTATTGAAGCAGATCCCTTAAAACAGAAAAAGCCTGATACTAGAGAGTTTAAAGCGTTTTGCCGGATTTAAACATGCAATATGCAATTTGTAATATTTCTTTACAAAACAGTCTAAAAATCGGTATGATGGGAGGGTAGTATTGCCAAGGACCACACCGTGACGCAAGCGACGCATAAGACCTCCAGAGAGGCACTGGCCGGGATGGCTGCCCGGTTGCAGGCACATCAACTGGATGCCTATTACCTGCCGCCGGAAGACGAGCACCTGAACGAGTACCTGCCGGAGAACAAGAAACGCATCACCTGGCTCACGGGGTTTGCCGGGGAGAGCGCGCCGCTGCTGGTGACCGCCGGGCGGTTTTACCTCTACGTGGATGGGCGGTTTCACATCCAGGTGGATGACGAGGTGGATGCCGCCGTCACCGAAGCCCACAAGCTGGGCCCGGATGAGTCGGGGGATCAGTGCATCCAGAAGTTTCTCAAACAACAAGCTGATCAAGCCACGATGCAAAAGCCATATTGCGTCGGCTATGACCCCTTTCTGGTTTCTCCCAACCGCTTAAAACGCTTGCAAGGGGATTTGAAAGACAATCCCAATCTATCGTGGTGTCCTATTCCCGAAAACCTCGTAGATGCCGTCTGGTCGGATCGCCCGGCTTTGCCCAAGACTCCGGCATTTCTGGTTGGCCCGGACCTGACCGGGAAATCCACCGCCGACAAGCTGGCGGAAATCCGCGCCGCGTTGAAAAACGCCGGGGCAACACTCTTGCCCATCACGCGGCTGGACGACATCGCATGGCTCTATAACCTGCGCGGAGGAGACATCCCCTACAACCCCGTGCTGGAAGCCTACGCCATCCTCACGGCGACGCATGCCTACCTGTTTACGCGCGAAAACAGTATTCCAGCGAAAGTCCAGTCCGAGTTAGCTGCCAATGGTATCGAAATCGAGCTTTATACCCGTTATCCGCAAACCTTGAAAACCCTGGTATCCAAGCCCCAGACAACCGTGCTGGTGGACCGGGGTGGGGTAACCACAGGGACGCTGGACATTGTGACGGCGCATGCGCCGGTGGTGGAAAACGACAACCCAGTGACACTCGCCAAGGCCCTCAAAAACCCGACAGAAATCGACAAGATGCGCCTGGCCAACTTCCGTGCCAGCCGGGCCATTATTCGCCATTTGATGTGGGTGGAAAAAGCCTTTTCAGAGGGGCAAAGACTGAGTGAAGCAGTGGTGCGCGATAATCTGGAAGCTAAATACAAGGAAGAGCCCGAGTTTTTCGATTTGAGCTTTCCCACGATTCCGGGGATTGGGACAAACAGCGCGATTATTCACTACTCTCATGCCAATCCTGATCAAGTGGGTCAAGCTGGAGACTTTTATTTACTCGATTCCGGCTGCCAATACCTGGGCGGCACGACGGACACCACCCGCACGACGGTGTTGGGCAAGTCTTCCCCGGAGCAGATTGAAAAATACACCGCCGTGTTGAAAGCCCACATTGCCTGCGCCGCCATGCGATTTCCGGAAGGGACCAAGGGCATGCAACTGGACGCTGTTTGCCGGGAGCCCATGTGGCAACTGGGCCTGGACTTCGCCCACGGCACCGGCCATGGCGTCGGCGCGTTTTTAAATGTCCACGAAGGCCCCAATCGTATCAGTCGGGTGTGTAGCGTGGTGTTTCAGGCGGGCATGGTCACGTCCATTGAACCAGGCTATTACCAGAAGGATTGGGGCGGCATTCGCCTGGAAAACCTATACGTAGTGGTGGAAGACACCGGCAAGCCCGCTTTCATGGGCAAAAAATGGCTGGCCTTTGATAGCCTGACTCTGGCGCCATTTGAAAAGAAACTGATCGATTTTTCTGCCCTGGCCCCCGTTGAGTTGGCATGGCTGAAAACCCACTATCAAAAAATTATGACGCAGGTAGGTCCCACATTGTCCCCGGCGGAGCAAACATGGCTCGCGGCGCAGTGTGATATTTAAATGATCTCTTTGAGGTTGCTATAATAGTGCCAACCAAAAAGGAGAACGCCATGAAGATTCTGATTCCCATTGACGGTTCCAACAGCGCGCTGATGACCCTGTACTGGGCCAGCGGGTTTTTAAACCCCAACACCACGCAGATTTACCTGCTTTACGTGATTCCCGCCGTGCCCATCACCTCGGAAATCCCCATGATGAACACCGAATACGACACCACCGATGCCAAAAGCTACTTGGCGCAGGCACAGGACATCATGAAAAAAGCCGGTTTCACGGTGAAAGAGGCGCAATATCTGATTGGCGACCCCGGCAAAACCATCTGCCAGTATGCCGAGGAAACCGGCATCAACCAGACCATTATCGGTTCCCACGGCTACGGCCCGGTGTCCGAGTTGTTATACGGCAGCGTGAGCAAGTATGTTTTCAAGCATGCCAAGCACCCCGTGGTGCTACTCAACAACAGCAACCCGCCGTCCATCGCCATCAGCCACCCGGAAGCAGTGACTTTGGCCGAGGTGGAGTAGGTTCAGACTTTCTTAATAATTAAACCTAACACAAAATTCATAATGTTTGTTTTTATATATATGAATAGTATAAACGTCTTGGACATTGGCAACCCCTTCAGTAGAGATCGTGTATTCGCATCAAAAATCCATCTTTCCCTTATGGATACCCGATGACGTTTGGACATAGGAGGACACCCTCAATGAGTATCGGTTTTGCGGCAAAATTTCTAGGTGGCTGTGGCAACCTGCAAGCTTCCGTTAATTTTGGAAACGCTGGTCCCAACTTTGCCTTTGGCGGCCCAGGGCCTGCTTGGGGCGGACCCGATTGTGATGGACCCGATGGGGATCGACGTGCCCGGCATCATTTTAAACATGAACTTCGTGAATTGGAACGTGCCG
>Ga0207055_1045_pt2 | contig 12848 bp, 16 predicted proteins | sample Alteio_BWMinCont_57_FD_153293 | JGI IMG/M metagenome (GOLD analysis project Ga0207055, IMG submission 153293) | Enriched cells from forest soil in Barre Woods Harvard Forest LTER site, Petersham, Massachusetts, United States -... | ecosystem: Environmental > Terrestrial > Soil > Temperate forest >...
TTGACCAGCCCTTTCTGTAGCAACCCCTACGCTTACACCTACGACGCCAACGGCAACACGCAGACCGAAACGCAGCCCATCGCCAACTGCAGCCCAACCACCTTCACGCTCACCTACGCCTGGGACTTTGAGAATCGCCTGACCAGCGTGACCTCGTCGACCACGGGAGCGAGTAGCGCGGTCCGCTGATTTTGCGGTCCGCGTTTCTTATCTGGCAACAATTTACATCGTATCGAATTCTAACGCCGTGTTTAAGCTCCGGGTCCATTTCTTTCGGATTGGTAGTTCTTTCGTACGTGTGTCCTCTCAGACGGCAGGCGAGTTTGTCGATCCCCAGCACTCCTTGCCCTTCAAGACAATAGCCGCGGTCCGCACGAGCGACGGACCGCGCTACTCGCTTCTGAAACAAACTGACCGGCTCAGCGGTGCCCCACACTGGTGACTCGATTCAGAGCCGTTCACGCTGCAACAAGAAGTGGTTCAGACATAAGCCTGAGTTTAGGAACTGGGAGGCGGGCCGAACGATTGCTTGGCGGCTTCCAGGGTGTCGAAGATTTCAAAGACGGTGCTGAGACGGGTAATCTGGAGAAGATCCCGCACACGCTTGGTGAGATGCAACAATTTCACATCTCCTCCCTGTTTGCGTGCCGAGGTAAATAGCTGGACCAGGGTTGCCAGGCCGGCGCTGTCGATATAATTGACTTCCGCCAGATCCATAATGACACGTGTGTGCCCGGCATCCACCAGAGCTTTCACTTTGTCGCGCAGAGCGCCGGTCTCCTCGCCCAGCGTAATCTGACCGCGCACATCGAGCACCAGCAGGCCGTCCACAAGTTTTTCAACGAGATAGAGCGCCAATTTCTACTCCCTGGACACGCGCGGATAGTTTCATCATGCTGCGTAGCGGTCCATCACCCGGCAACGGTCAGTTCGGATTCTACTTTGAATCATTTTACTCGGCCGGGCTGCCGGCTTTCTGCTTTTGGTCGCGCAGCACGGCTTTGCGGCTTAGCCGAATCTTGTTACCCTCAATCGAGATGACTTTGACGAGGAGTTGATCGCCCTCCTTCAATTCGTCGCGAATGTCCCGGATTCGGTTCTCCGCCACTTCACTGATGTGCAGCAGGCCGTCGGTGCCGGGGAAAATCTCGACGAAAGCTCCAAAGTCCGCCAGGCGGACCACCTTCCCCAGATAGGTCTTGCCGATTTCCGCCTCGGCCATGAGGTCCTTGATCATCTTGAGGGCTTTATTGACCGCCGCCTCGTCCACTGCCGCCACGTTCACTTTGCCGTCGTCCTCCACATCGATCTTGGCTCCAGTCTGCTCGACAATGCCGCGTATCACTTTACCGCCGGGGCCAATCAGCTCGCCGATTTTCGCGCGGTTGATGTGGAGGGTGGTGATATGCGGGGCATGAGCCGAGATCTTCTCGCGAGAGCTGGGCAGCGATTCGAGCATTTTACCCAGGACGTGAAGCCGGCCCGCCTTGGCTTGCTCGAGCGCCTCAGCCATGATCTGCGCCGTGATACCCGTGGTTTTAATATCCATCTGCAAGGCGGTGATGCCGTCTTTGGTTCCGGCTACTTTGAAATCCATATCACCATAATGGTCTTCGGGGCCCGCAATGTCGGTGAGGACGGCATACTTGTCTCCTTCCTTGACCAGCCCCATGGCAATTCCGGCCACCGGGGCTTTGAGAGGTACGCCCGCGTCCATCAGCGCCAGACAGCCGCCGCAAACTGTGGCCATCGACGAGGAACCGTTTGATTCCAGGATGTCAGAAACCACGCGCACCGTGTAAGGAAAGCTGTCTTCCTCGGGAAGTATGTTTAAGAGCGCGCGCTCCGCCAGTGCACCGTGCCCGATTTCCCGGCGTCCCGGACCGCGCACCGGTTTCACCTCGCCCACACTAAAGGGAGGAAAATTATAGTGGAGCATAAACCGCTTGAAAGATTCGCCTTCCAGCACATCCAAGCGCTGCTGGTCAACGCCCGTACCCAGCGTGGCCGTGACCAGCGCCTGGGTTTCGCCGCGGGTGAACAGCGCCGACCCGTGAGTGCGAGGCAGCAAGCCGACCTCGCAGGTGATGCTTCTGACCTGATCGAAGGGCCGGTTATCCTGGCGCCGATGATGGTGCAGGACGTCGTCGCGAAACAGTTTTTCCTCGACGTCGGAGAAGCAGTGGCCGACGGCGCGCCGTTTTTCCAGATCTTCCTTGGGATAGCTCTCAATCAATGCCTTGCGGATCTCGACGATCTTGTGGTGGCTCTCCAGTTTGTTTCGCTTGGAAGTATCCATGGCTTCGTGAAGCGCGGACGAAATCTTTGCATCCACTTCGCGATAGAGAGCCTCGTCGCGGGCGGGCGCAGGGACTTCCTGTTTCTTGATGCCCATCTTGGCGAACATCTCTTTTTCCGCCGCCACAATTTTCCGGATTTCACCGTGCGCGAATTGAATGGCGTCGCTGATGGTGGCCTCAGAGACCTCGCGCGCCGAGGCCTCCACCATCACAATGGCGTCTTCGCTGCCGGCCACAATCAGGTTGAGCAGGCTGGTCTTGATTTCGGCATAGGTGGGATTGGTCACCAATCGCCCGTCGACTAAACCGACGCGGACGGCCGCCACCGGGGTCAGGAAGGGAATCTCAGAAAGATAAAGCGCCGCCGTGCCGGCCACCAGTCCGATGACGTCGGGATTGTTTTCGGAGTCCGCCGAAAGCACCATCGCCATCACCTGCGTTTCATCATTGAAGCCCGGAGCGAACATCGGGCGGGTGGGACGGTCGATCAGACGGCTGGTCAGGATTTCCTTTTCCGTGGGGCGTCCTTCGCGTTTGAAAAAGCCTCCCGGGATTTTTCCCGCGGCGTAGTTGTACTCGCGGTAGTCCACTGTCAAAGGAAAGAAGTCAATTCCCTCGCGGGGCTGTGCCGTGCAGGCAGTCGCCAGGACCACAGTGTCTCCAAACCGGACATAGGCAGACCCTGTAGCCTGCTTGGCAAGTTTGCCGCATTCAATCGTGAGGGTGCTTCCACCCAGGGGGATACTTACTTTATGCATTATTCTCCTCCGCGCTACATATCGCCGGCTCGAGCATCCGGCCGTTGCGCATTCAGGCGCCGTCCGGACTCCAGTCGGTCGATTGGTCCTCTCATTGTCACGGGTCACCGTGGCTGCCGGATTTCTGGGGATTCCCGAAAAACCCCGCGGTCAGGTGGCCTGCTGCTACTGTATGTTGAAGGCCGAAAACCATCTCCATCGTTTATTCAGGGAGTTGCGAATCGAGGCAGGAAGGGGATGGCCGCTAACGCCCCAACGCCGGCGAAGGCAGCCCTGTAACCCAATAAGACCCCCGTTGAATACCGCGAGGATCGTTTCGACGAACTCGGCTGTCAATTCTCAAATTCCCAAACGGTTGCATCACCACCGGGCTACTTGCGGAGTCCCAACTTTTCGACCACGTGTTGATAGCGGCCGGAATCCTGTCGCTTCAAATACTCCAGCAAGCGCTTCCGCTGCCCCACCATCATCAGTAGTCCACGCCGTGACGCGTGATCCTTGCGATGGAGGCGGAAGTGATCGTTCAAATAAGTGATCCGCTCGCTCAAGATGGCAATTTGTACTTCGGGTGAGCCGGTGTCTTTCTCGTGAACCTTGTAACGCTCAATCAAAGTCGACTTGGATTCCCTCGTTAACGGCATCCAGCAAGTTCCTCGTTTCTCTTCGCGTTTCGAATTAAGTTCGCCAAGTACAGTAACACGTTCACTGAAATTGTGCAAAAGATAAATCGATCACGATTTTGTTTGTATTTCGGCGCAATCCGACCAGGATGTGATATAATGCCATCTTCCATCGGAATCGGTGGAGACACCCAAGTGGAAAAAAAATACAGCCGCAAATATCCGCGGATTAGCGCCGATTTCCCGGTTGAGTGTACTTTCGGTGAACAAACCTTCCGCGACCGCGCCTCGGATGTGGGCGGTGGCGGCCTTTTCCTCAATCTCAAGCATCCTCTTCCTCTGGGAACAGAGCTGGTGGTTCGATTCCGGGCCGCCAAGCACCTTCCCGTCATGAACGCCAAGGCCAAAGTATGTTATCAGGTCCCCGGCGAAGGAATGGCGCTTGAGCTCACTGAAATCAGTGTGGAACACCGCCGCAAGCTTCTTCAGCTCATCCATCATAAAACCGGTGGCAGGCAAAATCTCCCCCGCGCCAAGTTTGCGGCACAAATTGAGTGTGAGCAATCGCTGTCCCTCGCTTTCGGCAAGGACATTAGCATGGACGGAATGTTCATCGAGACCTCTCATCCTCTGGCGATTGGCTCGCGGCTGAATCTGCGCTTTAACCTTGACGAGGACGAGCCCATTCTAGAAGTGGTTGCTGAGGTCACCTATGAGGTCGGCAGGTTGGGAATGGGAGTCCAGTTCGTGAGTGTTACTGCTGAAAACTTGAGGCGTATTGAGAGCTATGTAGCCAAATGCGATGCCGTGCCGCAATAATGCGCTGAATAGAACTCTTGGAAGTAGACCCGCCCTCCCATTACTTACTAAAACTTGCGTCAGTTCTCGCTTTTCCCTTCCAGTATCCTCTCTTGTCTAAAGCGTTGCGATTAGCGACAGGCACCCTCACCCGTCCGTCGGGTGACGGCCGCCAGGGCAGAACCTGGGGCCCCGTCCCTCTCCCGAAGGGAGAGGGCTATAATTTTCTAATACCATCCACCTAAATCAAGGCCTTAGCCCTCTCCTCGGGGAGAGGGTGGCGCGAAGCGCCGGGTGAGGGGTCACGTGGACTCTAAAATCTCTGAGGTGACAGGAGACTAGAGGCTTCCTTTCGAGGGCGCCAGTACAATTTCTTCCACCGTCGCGCGTTGCGGTGCGAGCAGGGATCCCAGAACGGCCGCGGCGACGTCTTCGGGTTGAACAATCTGTTCACGAGACACGGGGAAACCGAATTCGTCGATCAGGCGCGTGTTGGTCGCGCCCGGCAAAACCGCGGTCACGCGAATCCGGCGCGGACGGAGTTCCTGGGCCAGTACTCGCGTCAACCCCAGGGCGCCGAACTTTGACGCCGTGTACGCTGAGCAATTGGCAAAAGCCTGGCGGCTGGAAATCGAGAGGACGTTCACCAGATGCGGGCTGCGACTGCGGGCCAGCAGCGGGAGTGCGGCGCGCGTAGTCAGAAAAAGGGCCGTCAAGTTGGTTTCAATGTTGCGCCGCCAATCGGCGAGCGTGGTACGAACGAATGGTTTGTAGCTGAATACTCCGGCGCTGTTCACCAGCACGTCGACGCGGGCATATCGCTCGCGCACGCGACGGAACAAACGGGTGACCTGCGCCGGACGTGTGACATCCGCCGCGATGGGAAACGCCCCGCCCGCGACCTGGTGCGCGGCTTGCCGCAGCACGCCCCGCTGGCGACCCACCACCACAACTTTCGCGCCTTCGTCTCCGCAAGCGCGGGCGATGGCCAGCCCAATCCCGCGGCTGCCACCGATCACTACGATCACTTTGCCGGAGAGCTTGGCCATGGCTGCGTCAGGCGGGGTTCGTCCGGACCAGCCTCAAGAATTCAGCGCGCGTCTGGTCGCAGTCCCGAAAGACGCCCAGCATAGCGGAGGTTACGGCCACTGAATTTTGCTTTTCGACCCCGCGCATAATCATGCAAAGATGCCTGGCTTCGATAATCACACCCACTCCCTGCGGCTTGATTTTTTCCATGATGGTCTCGGCAATCTGGGTGGTCAGGCGTTCCTGGACCTGAAGGCGGCGGGCGAATGCGTCCACGAGGCGTGGGATTTTGCTGAGGCCAATAATCCGGTCGGTGGGTACGTAGGCCACGTGGCAGCGCCCGAAAAACGGCAGCAAATGATGCTCGCAAAGGCTGAACACTTCAATATCTTTTACGATCACCATTTCGTCGTAAGCCACGTGGAAAAGCGCCCCGTTCAAAATCTTGTCCACATCCTGGCGGTAACCGCGGGTCAAAAATCGCAGCGATTCGGCCACGCGCTCCGGCGTTTTCAATAATCCCTCGCGGTCCGGATTCTCCCCCAGCTCGCGGACAATCTTCCGCATCGATTCTTCGATGGGGTCGGCTCCCGGAGGACCATCAAATTCCGCCGGACTCATCAAGGGATCTGCTTTCATTTTGTTCACCTCACTTTGCCGGTGGCTTGGTACGCAGTCGTATCGCCAAAGTATTCAAAGGCGTTGGAGTTTGTCTCCTCCAGTCGAACGCGATCGAGGCGCGCGCCGGGCCGTGCGGTTCCACCGTTCAGCTTGTCCTTCAGCAGATTATAGATTTCAATACACACGTTTTCCGTGGTGGGAACGGACTCGCGAAAGCGCTCGCTGTCCAGGTTCAAATTCGTCAGGTCGAATCGATCGAGCACTTCGCGCTGCACGGCGCCGTCCAGCACTCCAAGATCGAGGGCCATACCCGTGCCCGGGTCCACTTCGCCCGCTACCGTGACCTCCAGCACATAGTTGTGGCCGTGACCGAAGGCGTTGTCGCACTTGCCGTAGAGGCGCGAGTTCTGTTCCGCTGAGAGGTTGTCATTGTGGAGGCGGTGCGAAGCCGAGAATCGATAACGGCGGGTCAGGTAAACCATTAATCTCCAAAATAGTCCACAAAGAGCTCCGGGGTCTCGTACACTCTGATTCGATGCAGCCTGCCCGATTTCAGTTTCGCGGCGACGAGCTTCCAAATCTCGATGGCGATGTTCTCCGTGGTGGGTATGGTGGTGGCGAACACCGGAACTTCCTTATTCAGGAAGCGGTGGTCCATCACTTCCAGGACCTCAGATTCCAGCAGCTTTTTCAAATCTTTCAGGTCCATCACCATTCCCGTCGTGGGATCAACCTCGCCGGCCACGGTGACGTCGAGCGTGTAGTTATGACCATGCCCGTTCGGATTATTGGTCTTGCCAAATATCCGGCGGTTCTCCTCCGGACTTAAAGCGGGATTATGATAAAAGTGCGAGGCGGAGAACTCCGCGCGTCGCGTCACGTAAATCATCCAGCCCCCTTCTTCAATTCCCTCGTCGAATAATCACGGCCCTTCCAGTGAACGCGGCCGCGCAGGTGAGCGATGGTTGAATTCACCAGGAGAACGATAAACATCGGCGCCCCGGCGTACAGGTACTTGGCCGCTCGGCGATCGAGTGCTAATTTGTCCAGCGTCCGCCGATAGCTCCAGAGTCCGTAAACCGCCAGCAGGGCGCACATTCCGGCGCCGACCGCGTCGCTCGTCGGAATCACTTCCTCTTCCGAGTAGCCCATCAGCAGGAATACCATGAATACGATTAACGCCACGGGAGGGAGCAAGTCGACCACCAGCACGTCCGCGATCGCTCCCAAAATGTTGCCCACTTTCGCGCCGTAAAGGGCGAACAGATTCTTCGTCCACCCCGCCCACATCTCGCGAAAGGTCCGGTACATTCTGGTTTCCGCCCAAGCGGCTCCGGGCAAAAATAGAATTCGTCCCCCACCCGACTTCACGCGGCGCGCCAGCTCGACGTCCTCCAACATTTCCGCCCGCACCGCTTCGTGACCGCCCGCGGCATCGTAGGTCTTTCGACGTATCAAAATGTACTGGCCATTCGCCGCTGCCGTGGCCGACTTCGGGTCAGATACTTCTTCAAACGGGTAGCGGCTGGCCAGCCTGGCGTAAATGAGCGGGATGACCGCCTTCTCCCACCAGCTCGGCGTCTTCTGCCCCGGCGAGAGGGAAAGTAGATCTATGCCCTCACTCTCGGCTCGCGCCAGCAGCGCCTCCAGCCCGCCGGGCAAATGTTCGGTGTCTGCGTCGGTGAAAAGAAGCCATTCACCCGACGCCTCGCGGGCCGCCGTAGCAAGCGCGTTTGCCTTTCCCATCCAGCCTTGGGGCAGCGACTCGACTCGAAGCGTTCGGAGTTGGGGGATTTCTTTCTTCAGGCCATCGAGGATCTCGCCGGTGCGATCGCTTGATTGATCGTCAACAACGATGACTTCCCTGACGCCTTGCTGCGCTGCTACCGACCGCACGGCGAGCGCAACGTTCGATTCCTCATTGCGCGCCGGAATCAGCACCGAGACGCGACCATTCAATTCTTCAGCCATTTAGTTTCCCGAAGACCCAGGGGAAAGCAGCCGGGCCAGATTGCTGCGGGCATCCGCTCCTTAAAAATGAAAATATCGATGACATCGCAATCGTCCATTATAATAGACTGGCCAGGCATGAGCAAAACTGATGCAGCCAAAATCGCGGCGGTGGTGGCGGTAATCGGCATCGTCGTCTACTTAACCATGCGCAAGGGAACTCCTTACCCAGTGGAAATGGGTGAATATGGACCCGACTTTACTTTGCCCGTCCTGCAATCCGGGTCTCCCTCGCAGGATTCCATTCATTTGTTCGAACATCGCGGCCACGTCGTGCTGGTAAATTTCTGGGCGACGTGGTGCCCGCCCTGCGTTGAAGAAACGCCCAGCCTTGAGAAACTTTCAACAGACCTGCGCTCGTTGGGGGTTGAGGTCATCGGCATCAGTGTGGACCAGGACTCCACCGCTCTCAACAAGTTCGTAGACGAGTATCACATTTCGTTTCCTGTGGCGCGCGACCCCAACCAGACGATGGCCGCACTCTATGGCACCTTCAAATTCCCCGAAACCTATATCCTGGACCGCGACGGCCGGGTCGCACAAAAGATTGTCGGCGCGCGAGACTGGCAGGATCCCCAAATGTTGGATTTGGTGGAGAAACTGGCGCGGAGTGGCGCCGTGCCGGTGAAGTAGACCGAGCGCATCGGGACTCGTCAGCCCCACGCCCGGGCCACAGCACGGCTTTTTGTAGCGGCGGTCGGAGCCTGCCCTGACGAAGGAAGGGACCGCCGTTCTTGATTCGTCGGCGATTTCGGCGCTCCCCGCTTGGCGGAGCAGGCGCCGAGCGCCGCTACAATAACCTGAATCACCATTCGTAGGACAAGCTACTTCCGCGGGCGGTCGAGCATATCCTTCACCGTGTGCCAAAGGTTTACCACATCGTTAATGATTTCCTGCTCCGGAATGTTCAGCTTCGCCTGACGGTTGAATAAGCGCGACTGATAAATAACTCCCGCCAGAGTGGCCGCCACCACCGGCGTCCGGTCCCCAAGGCTGTTTTCGTTCGTAGTTGCTTTCGGCTTTGCCATTTTGCCCTCGCAAGTGAGATGTGCTGCGGCCGTGATTCTAACATAACGCTTGGGTCGCGCTATTTTTTAACGGGCCGCTTTGACCAATAGTATCCCCTTCGCTCTTGGGCGGCGCGCAGATCGCGTGCCAATGATCGAGAAGGAAAACCCGCGTCGTCAAATAAAATGTAGGCAATTCGTCGGCTTTCCGACTCGGTTGAAGCCGCGCGCCAGGAGGGCGAAATCAGCATCGGCCAATTTCGCGCGCCGTGGGAGCAGACGTGCCGTGATGAAGAAATATCGATTGGAAACAAAAGGACGATCCCGCCGACGCGGGACGACACCGCGCTACAATACGACACCGTGAGCCCGAAGCCAGAGAACATACTTGCTCGGCGAGACAAGGAGCAAAATAATCGAAGTATACTAAAGCGATGAAAGCCAAGATCAAAAAGCAATAGGATAGGAGAGTTTGCGAATGTTCTCTAGGGAAATTGAGCTTGAACAAAGAAGAGTATGCGAGCTTTATAAGACAAAGTTCGTGCCGTGTGAAAAGGAATCCAAAGTCGGGATCGCGTTGGCCACCTTTGGAGCCACCCCGATTAACGGTCTACGACATGCTCAAGCGAAGAGCACAAATGGTTGGTACGTTTGGGTCGGGAAGGAGCTTTCTTCACACGCAGATTTTTTTGATCCCCTTCATGTGGAGCATTTGACGGATAAGTGCCCGGAAATCCCGAAATTCCTGGGCCTACCTCCCGGGTACAGATTTTTGTTGGCGGGGAACTACGTGGACGTCTGGTTTGACAAAACCCTCTTGAGCGCGTAGAACGTTCTCCCGTTAATGTTGATCAAAACTATCGCGGCAATTAGCTCGGAGTCGAAGTGAATGTCCGAAATCATTTCAGCCCTACTTGGGAAATGGAAATCAGATCCTTCCAATGAGAAAGCAATTGAGCTCTAAGGGGACGTTTCACTAGAGTTCACAGAGAGGGGGGAGTTGCTCTATACCGTTCACGCACCTGACAAAGACGAGATTATACTCTTGAAGTATCGTTTGGAGGACGGTTATCTTATCACGGATCAGCTCTCCGATCCGCGCGAGGAGCGTACGAGATTGGTCTTCGAGCGCGATGGGAAGCTGCGGCTTTGCTTTGGAGGAAAAGAATCCTCTTATGTCCGTGAGACGACGGATGGAACCGACGAGGTCTCGTAGGGGGCGAAATCGGGCCTTTCGTGGGCTGGCGCAGGCCATCGGAGCCTCGACACGCCGTAAGTGTCGTGGGCGCTTCGTTCATTCGCTAAAGGATCGCGGCAAATGCGCACGACAAGAAAATGAGTCTTAGCGACGCAGTTTGACCTGCCCCCTATTTCCGCGCAAATTTGGAGGTTCTGTAGCGGCGGTGTCGCTCACTACCGGCGCCCGATTACCGAGTCAGAGTGGGGGGAGTAATAAATATAGAATTTCAACGTTTAGGACTATCCAGAATCATAAAAAAATGTGAGCGTGTAGAGACGTTTTATTTAGTGCGAAGCCACCAAGCGATTGAAACTAAAAGACTTACAGAAGTGGCATTTCAAAACGAAGCCGAAGACATAACACGCTTATTTACATAGACGTACAAGCATAAAAGGCCTGTTTTTGGCAATTATTCGACGTAAACCTGCGCTATTTTAGGCGCTCGAGCCGCTACTAACCAGCACAAATCAAGCGTGTTACTTCGCGTTGGCTTTGCGCGCAAAGCCACCATCTTACTGATAATAAAGGGCAATGGCTCGTTGCGTCATCATGCCTGAATTTGGCAAATTTTCGGTCGATTGTTCTAATCTGGTTAACTCCTTTTTCGGGAGCCGATTCGACTGTAGTGCTGTGGCGGCAAATTGCGGAAATTCCATCACCTGAATTGCATTTCCCCGCACCGCGTCGCCAAGCCGCCTTTTCCTCGAACAGCGCCACTATCAATTCTTGCCGGGCTTGCCGAGATTGGGTCGCTCGCGTATGCTGGTGTATCAAAACGCAATTTCAATCATCAAGAAGAGTGTGCATCACTTGGAGATCGGAAGCAAAGTAAAGGACCTTGTTTGCGGCATGGACGTAGATTCGGCTCACGCCGCAGCCACCTACGAGCACGAGGGAAAAACCTATTTCTTCTGCTGCTCGTCCTGTAGGGAGAAATTTCGTTCTGATCCTCAAAAGTATATCGCGCAAGGCCCGCCTGCTGCTGCCATCCACCCGCACAACGCTACGCAGTTCGTGGGAATTGGCGCGGCGCCGCCCAAACCTTTAACCGCTATCTCTCCTGTCCATTCCCTTCCTGCTACTTCGAGCTCTCAATCCTACACTTGCCCGATGGACCCGGAGATTCGCACACAATCGCCCGGCCCCTGTCCGAAATGTGGAATGGCTCTCGAGCCACTTTCGGGTGCTGCCACGACCGTGAAAACTGAATACGTGTGCCCGATGCACGCCGAGATTGTTCGGGATAGTCCGGGTTCTTGTCCGATTTGCGGAATGGCGCTCGAGCCGCGCACGGCAACAATGGTCGAAGAGGCCAATCCTGAACTGGTCAGCATGACCCGCCGATTCTGGGTTGGCGTTGCCCTGACAGTTCCGGTGCTATTCCTCGGAATGTCGGATCTAATTCCCGGCCAACCTTTTCAATCTGTCCTCTCGCCGCGGCTTCTTGCTTTCGTTCAGTTGGCGCTAGCCACGCCCGTCGTGCTTTGGGGCGGCTGGCCATTCTTCGAGCGCGGGTGGACGTCGATCGTCAACCGCAGCCTGAACATGTTCACCCTGATTGCCATCGGTACGGGCACAGCCTATCTCTACAGCCTGGTCGCGACCGTTCTACCCGGCATCTTCCCGGATTCATTTCGCGGCCCCGACGGCGAGGTGGCAGTCTATTTCGAGGCTGCCGCAGCCATCACTACCCTCGTGCTCCTCGGGCAAATGCTTGAGCTGCGCGCTCGCAGCCAAACCAGCAGCGCCATACGAGCGCTGCTGGGACTCACGCCCAAAACCGCTCGCGTGCTGAGGAACGATGGCACAGAAGATGATGTTCCGCTCGAGCGTGTTAAACCCGGAGACTTGATTCGAGTGCGGCCTGGAGAAAAAGTGCCGGTGGACGGAGTACTGATCGAAGGCAGTAGTTCGGTGGACGAGTCAATGATGACGGGTGAGGCCATCCCCGTGCAAAAGAAACAAGGAGACCGCGCGACCGCGGGCACGGTGAACGGCAGCAGGGGCGGTTTCGTGATGCGAGCCGAAAAGGTTGGCAGTGAAACGTTGCTGGCTCAAATCGTGCGCATGGTGAGCGAAGCACAACGCAGCCGCGCGCCCATCCAACGGCTGGCGGACGTCGTCGCGTCCTATTTCGTCCCTGCGGTGCTCCTCGCCTCCGCTATAACTTTCATCGTCTGGGCTGTCGCCGGGCCCAAGCCACGGCTGGCCTTCGCTCTCTTGAACGCCGTCGCGGTTCTCATCATTGCATGTCCGTGCGCGCTGGGATTGGCTACGCCGATGTCCATCATGGTGGGAATGGGCCGCGGGGCCGTCGGCGGTGTGTTGATCAAAAACGCGGTGGCCCTGGAAATTCTCGAAAAAGTTGATACGCTCGTCGTCGACAAAACCGGAACACTGACTGAGGGTAAACCCTTCCTGCAATCCATTCAACGGCTTCCAGGATGGCAGGAGACGGACCTGCT
>Ga0207055_1144_pt2 | contig 12816 bp, 11 predicted proteins | sample Alteio_BWMinCont_57_FD_153293 | JGI IMG/M metagenome (GOLD analysis project Ga0207055, IMG submission 153293) | Enriched cells from forest soil in Barre Woods Harvard Forest LTER site, Petersham, Massachusetts, United States -... | ecosystem: Environmental > Terrestrial > Soil > Temperate forest >...
CGCCAGAAATCCGTCCCCAAAGGGATTCAGGCGGCCATCTATAGGTTCGACGCATTGCAGTACTTGATCACGACCGATACCGGCGGACACTTAGGCCTCCGCCCGGCGTGTGCTCGGATCAGGAGAGCGAACTTTCGCAAGTTGATTCATCACGACCTTGGAACTCTCCTCAATATTGCTAAACCCCGCTCCGGCTCCACTAATTATCTCGATCCCTCGAAGCTTTTCAAGTAGTTCCAGTCGAGGAGAGGAACGGACAATTCTGACCGTGTGCCATTTTAGTGCCGATACGACTCTCTGCGTGGCGGCCGAAAAGCGGACGCTATTCGGCTGATTGGCAAGGTGCCGGTTGATGGTTTTCCAGTGCTCACCTACGTTTACGCCGTTGACCTGGAGCCTTGCAAGGTCATCGACGACACGGTTTAGCACCTTGTTCTTATTTAAAGGCGGGCAGGCGCCCGGGTAATATTTCTTCACGCCTTCAAGCGACATCGCGATGCCAGCGGTACACGTGGGTATTCCGAGGAAAAGGACCTCACTCAAGTCCTGACCGAATTCCTTGAGAAAGTCTTGCGCGCTGGCTCCTCCGTTGAATTGTACATTTGCGCCGATGCTCGCCGTGGTGACGCCGTCAATAAACAGCGGCCGATCGATGAACAAATATTCCGGAACGTTTAGCAATACACCCGCGGCCGAAGTGTAGTCTGGACAGGAAGGCAAAAAGAATCGGCCTTGAACGCTGATAACTTTTTCGATCACAGAGCGATGACAAATAGAGTTCAATGCTTTCGGAACCAAGGGCTGTTGGGGATTGTTATAAAGTTCTCGCAAGCCGCGCTGACTGTCCAACATGAATGACTTCGATGTGGCTCTCGGCACGTACAGCAAATTCCTTCTCGCCGGCTCCAGCCAAGCCGAACTAAAATAAGCGGAGTGCTTCCAAACCGCAACCTGCGCTTTCGCTCTCTCCACCTCAGTCATGGCTACAGTCAATGCGTCGGACAGTAAATAGGAATCATCAGTCAGGAAAGTGATGTACTCGCCGCGCGCATAACGCAGCGCGTATTCCCAATTGTCCGGCATGGATAAAGGCATCGAAGTGCGCGTATAAACGATTTTGGGATTTGCATGGCGATGCGTCAACTCCGCAGTCTCATCTTTAGAGAAGTTGTCACAGACGACCACTTCGAAGTCGTCGAATGTCTGTTTCAGAGCGCTGCGCAATGCATAATACAAAAGGTGTGCCCGGTTCCGAGTGGGTATTACAATCGATACTTTAACCACAGCAGAAATCTCCTTGCGTTAATTCGTGATTCGGACTTAGGCGCCACTATCGATCGGAATCGCCCGTTTGGGGCGTGCGGGAAAGGTTGCGGGGCGCCGATGCGGACGTGGCTGCGTCTCCTCCCGATGAACTCCCCGCATGAACAGCCCAAAAGCCACTCCAAACATAAGAATGCTGATGGACATTACGGAAAGTGCTTTCCCCCAAATAATCCACGCGGCGTTGCAGAGCATAATGACTTGAAGTGCCAGAAGCGGTGTTGATTTTCTTATGAAAATAGTAAGTTGAATGGACTGGTAGATAAATCCTATTATGATCGTCCCCAGAATCACTCCCGTCCATCCCCAGTTTCCCCAGAGATTGCCCACGAACGTAAGGGGTGCGACGATCAGACTCTGGCCAGTCAAGCTGTCCGTATAGGAATGGCCAGGCAAAAAGAAGAAAATCCGCTCATATTTCCCATGCGCAAATAACCGGGGGCTATCAAAAATAGTAAACGCCTCAGAAGCCATGGCCGAAGGAGATATAAAAAGACGGTTGGTTGCACCGTACCAGACGTCGTCAATAACTCTTTCGAGAGTGAAGGCGGATTGGTATTGGGTGACCGAAATTACTCCGACGAGAACGAGGCCGAGTGCCAACCCTATCACGATCTTGGGGCTGCGGAGAGCCTGCATGGGAGACAACCGGCGCTTCAGCATGTAGGCGATGACTAACATTACGCAGAAGACGAAAGGTTCAGCCCGGTCCAAGGTCAGCAAAGAAATGCCCATCGTGGCTAGGAAAAGACACCAAAACATGAACATCCACTTGCCCGTATAAACTTGGGCCATAAAAAAAGCGTAAAGAGCACAGAAGGGCAGAACAAAACGGCGGGCCACTTCAAAGCAAAACTGCACGACGAGCGGTAATTCACCCTCAGCAAATCTCAAGACTAAGGGATTAATCGGAGTAGGGTATGCCTTCAGGACTTCGAAAAGCTGAATGTGGCGTGCAAGCACGAAGTAGGGTGTTAGCAAGGGAAGTAAAGATACGATTAGGATGATAAATGCCGGATAAAACTTGAAGTTTTCACGTGTTCTCTGAAGAGGCTGTCGCGCATACTCCCGGATGATCCCCTTGGGATTCTTAAACATCAGATTGGCCAAACCTACGCCGAAAGGAAAAGTGACAAGTACGCTCTCGACGGCCAAGAGATAAGTATCACGAATGGAATAGCGCATCTCCGTGAATGTCCAAATTGATGGAATAGACAATGCCATCAAGTAACAAATCATAAAGAAAGATGGGAGAGTAAGATACTTCGTGCTTAATGTATCGCCCAAGAGAGCGCGCTCAAGAAGAAACACTACCCAGCACGAACTAAAAACAGCAATACCGTATGGGCCGCAATCCGTGGTGGTGACGATCAAAACCACCACCAGTACACCAACCAAGAACAACAAACGATTCTCTGTGAAGGCGCTTTGCTTTTGCCTCCGGCCGGCAGTTGCAAGTGGTAATGCGACAGGCTTAATCATATTAAGGTGTTGGCAGCTTCGTCTGTCACCGTGGGAGAGTGCCGGCAACCAAAGCTTGTACTCCTCGCTCATCCGCAACAACATCTTCTTTCGATTCTCGCAACCTTTACAGACGATGTTCTTTTCGGAATAAAATCGGACTCAAATGACCGCGCTTGCCAAACCTGTTCAAGACCCCGCCGCGCTCTTCCCCTCCAGCAACGTGTGGAGCCCGTTGAACGATTGGCGCAGTTCCGTGCCAATGGAGAGATAGGCGGCAAAAAAAAAGAGAACCGAAGCCAGGCCGTAGGCAAGCACTGACAAAGCGAAGGAACTGTTGCTAGAAGCGTCGAGAATAATCCAGGCCACGCCATAGGTGAGCCCGCAAAGAACAACGATTCTCAGCAATTCAACATACCACTTCCATGCGGTGATCTCCAAGCATTCAGAACAAATACGCGGCACCGCATAGACGTAGGCGAAACAATAATATAACACCAACGAAAAACCCGCACCGGAGAGCCCGAAGAAATAGACAAGAGCCACAGTCACGGGCAAGACACAAAAGAGCGCATAAAAGTTTGAACGCGCCGCGATCTCAGGCTTGCCGGCCGCGAGAGAGAAGACATACGGAATGGTTAACGTGCCATTCATATAAAATCCCAGGCTCAGGAAGGTCGTGGGTAACAACAGCATCCGGGCGGCTTGCGCGTTGAGCACATAGGTGAACAATGGCACGGTCACAAAGGGGAATGCGGCGAAGATCGGCACAATGCCGAAGCAGAGAAGGTCCTGCAATTTCCTGTACTGCGACAACATGTTGTCGCGATCTCCCGCCCTGAATTGTGCGGAAAAAGAAGGGAAGGCGGCCTGGGAAATCGCTGCGGAAACCAACGTCGAACGGGAGACAGCGCTATAAGCCAAGCCATAATAACCCAGCACTCCGATAGGCAGGAGTTTACTGACTATCACTTTGTCAGCCTGTGATTGAATTGTGGCTAGAACCGAAATCGCCGCCGCTGCTGAAGTATAACCGAGGTTCCTTCTGACCACGGAAGACGAATAGCCAGGAACCAAAGCCTTGAAAGACAGAAAGCGGGCGGAAATTGAGAGGTAGGCGAGAATGCCGAGTCCAAAACAGGCAGCGAACCAATAAGCCACGTGTATTAGCTTGCCTCCCAGAACTAGGATTACTATGGTCCCGAACTGTTGAAGGCCGAGCGTTGCGACATCGACGAAGTTGTTGAACTCCATCCGTTGTAGGCCACGGAGAATACTAACGTACAAGCTGCGGGGTAGGGCCACCATGGAAGCGATTCCGAGGACCCGCAAGGCGTGGATGGCGCTTCCGGAATCCAGGCTCCTCAAATTAATCCACCTATGGACGAGTAGGGGGGAGCACCAATAAATCCCCAGAGCCAGCAGGCCATAGAGGCTCCAAAAAAAAAAAGAACCCGTCCGGATCAGGTCACGAATGTAGCTTGGGTCGGACTGGAAATGCGCCGATACTTCCCGGACCGTCGTGGAGCCGATTCCCATCTCCAGAGCAGCACTAACAGCGGCGCTTAAGATTAGAGCGAAGTAGAGGATCCCGAGCGCGTCTTCGCCTAATTGCTTGAAAATATACTTGACGGCCACGAAGCTCAAAATCACGAGCAACCCCTGGCCCACGAAATTGTAAATGATGTTTTTGGAAAGCTTTGACATCATGCCTCAGGCCCGAGCAGCAGTTACGCTCGCCCCCGCCCGCTCGCTCAAAATCTGCTTCAATGCATTCGAGACGTACCGAACCTGCTCTTGAGACAGATTCAGAGCGGAGGGAAGATTGATTCCGAAGGGGCTGATTCGATAGCTTACTTTGTTGCGTTGGCGGGCCTGCCCGGCCTGTTCCAGATGCTGATAAGCCGGAAGTGAACTGAGAGGGTGGAAAAAGGGCCGGCAATCAATATTCATGGCGCTCATCCGTTCCATCATTTCCGCTTTGCCAATCCCGAATTCGCCGTCCAAAACTACGGTAACCATCCAGTAGCCACTTTTCGTGTCTGGCGCCTCGTAGTTCAAAGTCACCCCATCAATCCCATTTAACTCTCGAGCATACCATTCAAAAATAAGGCGTTTCCGAGCGATTAATTCCTCCACGCGTTCAAGCTGGGCTACGCCCAGAGCGGCCTGCATGCTGCTCATTTTGTACTTGTAAGCAATTTCCGTATTGAAAAACATTTTGTCGCCGGCCTTACGGCCATGATCCCGCAAATACAAAACGCGTTGATAGAGTTCCTCACGGTCCGTAACCAGCATTCCGCCTTCCCCGGTGGTGAGGGTTTTGGAGCCATGGAAACTGAACACACTCGCATCTCCAAATCCACCCGCCTTTTTGCCTTTGTATTCCGCTCCGATCGCTTCTGCTGCGTCCTCAACTACCGCAATCCCATGCCGCTGCGCTACCTGCCGGATTGCATCCATATCCGGCATATTCCCATAAAGATCGACCGGGATGACCGCCTTCGTCCTTGGGGTGGTGCACTCCTCAAGCGCTTCAGCGGACAAACACCATGTATTCGCGTCGATATCGGCAAAAACCGGCGTTGCTCCGACATATGAGACCGGCGCTGCCGAAGCAATCCAGGTCACGTCCGGCAGGATGACTTCATCCCCGGGCCCGACTCCGAGGGCCAGCAAAGACAGGTGAATGGCTGACGTGCAGGAAGGCAATGCCATGGCGAATGGCTTGCCAATATACTCCGCAAAAGCCCTTTCAAAGCGCGCGTGGTACATATTCGCGTCGGAGTACCAGGCATGAGCGACTGCGTCCGTGACGTAGTCGATTTCCTTCTGTGTGATCCACGGGCCGGATACTGGAATTCTCTCCATGATTAATCCTTGATACACTTCAAGTAACCGCTCGGCGCAACAGTAATCAACAGCTTGCTTTCGATTTCTGTGTCCACTACAAAACGATCGGTGGTTTTCAGAAATTCCTGAACCGCCGTCTTGGGATTATTCCCCTTGCCCCAGGGGCGGTCTGGGAAAAAGTCCGTGGGCATATCTTCAATGAGTGTGTCAAACACGACGAGGTAACTACCCTGCTTGACCAAATCGGAATAGAGGTTCAGCTCACGCCGTACATGGTCGTGGGTGTGAAAAGAATCGAGACAGACGAGAACGTTTGGCTTGCCGCGCGCCAGATCGTGCACGCGTTGAGCGATACCTTCATCTACGGAAGAACCTTCAAGAAGAGAGATTCGCTTGAACATCGGATGGCGCTCGATCTCGGCCCGGTTGTGCTTACGAATGTCAACATCTATGCCCAAAACTTGCCCGTTTCCTCCGACCAATTCCAACATGGAGGCATAAAAGATCAGCGCCCCACCGTGGGCGACACCGGTCTCCACGATCAAGTCCGGCTTGACACGCCAAATGATCTCTTGCATCGCCAGGATATCCTGGGGAAACTGGATAATGGGGCGGCCCAGCCAGGTGAAATTGTACGAATACTTGTAGCGGGCGGTCTCTCGCAGCCAGATATTCGAGAGGCAACGTAGCTCAGGGTCGCTGGCAAGCCCTTCGATGTTTCTTTGGACTTCGGCAGAAAAATTCATGATCAGATCATTCGTCGTCTTGGTGGGCATGTCATGCCTCTCGATTATTCCAAAACTGCATACGAAAGTTGAGGTGTGAATGGAAATCGTTGGATCCGAAGATTGCGCAGCCCGACGGTCTCAAGAACAGCAAGAGTCTCCCCAGGCCACGCCCCCTGATTTAACTCATCAAATGCCAGGACGGCTCCCTTGGGCATCCGAGGTAGGAGCGTCTCGATTGCCAATTTGGTCGGCTCATACAAGTCAAAGTCAAGGTAGAGCATTGCTACCACTAAGTGCGGATTCTTATGCACGTATTCCGGGATGGTTTGCACAGCGTCGCCCACCACAAGTTCCACTCTTGGAATATGGCCGATCGGCCGGTTCAGATCATAGAGGCGAATGCACTCCTGCAAATCTTCATGGGCGCGCGTGGCCAAACCTCCCTCGACAGCGTATGCAAGGTTTTCGCCGCGATCCTTCTCATGCAGGCTCGCAAAACCAGTAAATGTATCAAATGCGACGAGACGACGGACATGATTTACGGGCTCATAAATCGCGCTCAATTGCGCCCATGTCATCAGGCCGCCTCCAAGGAATGCCCCACACTCGATGATGTGCCCGTGAACCCCGAGCACGTGTTCGAATATGGCATGTTTCGCCATGAACAAGCTAAGAGTCTGACGTGGGACAAACTTCGCGAAGTTCCGTAATTTATCCACATTGGTGCCCAAGCTGGAGTTGAAATATGTTTCCATACGCCGCGAGAATTCCCGGTCGTTGTCGGTCTGGCGGCTCGGATCCAGCATCGAGAACTGCTCCTTGCACGTGTCGGTCATAGTTCCCTTTTTGCCTCCGTGGGGCGAACTCTGTGTGGCTGCTCAAGTTGGATGAGATTTTCCAGTCCCTCAATGAGGGAGATCGTGGGACGCCATCCGAGCATGGCTGCCGCATCGGCGGTATCCATGATGACGTTACTCACATGTGCGTCGATTTCGAGATGACGAATCCTGGACCTGGACTTTACGCGCTCAACAATAATTCGTGCTATCTCTGTGGTGGATGTTCCGACCCCAGTCCCGAGATTGATGGCGCGTCGAGGTCGGTTCTTGATAGCGGCCACAATCGCCCTAACCAGGTCATCCACGTGAAGGAGGTCCAAAGCTGGAAAACCGTTGAGATACTTGTGGGTGACGATCTCCTGGTCATTCAAGGCCTTTTCCAGAAAATTCCAGATGAACTTGGGTCGGGAGCTTCCGGCCCCATAAACGGGACTGGATCGTAAAATGCATGAAGGAACCCCGCGATAGCGTTCATAGTGCTGCACCAGCATCTCACTGAGAAACTTGGTCTGCCCATAAGTTCCGCCGGGAAAGGCAGGGAGCGACGAGGACGCCTTCAACTGCTGGGTCCGATAACCTGAGTAAATCTCCCAACCACTAAGATAGATTAGGAAAAGCCCGTTTTCCGCACAGACATCGAGAACGTTCTTGAGCATCGTCATCGCCGTGCCCATCGACTCGTTGGTCGTGTAAACTCTCGGGTTGGCAAGATGCAGGATCATGTTGACGCCGTGTTTTTTAACCAAAAGGTCCAGGCCCACTACGTCCCGAATCAGGTCAACATCAAGGTGTGACGGCGTCACCAAATCATCTCCGTTCCCCAAGGCAGGAAGCAACGCGGAACCGATAAACCCTGAAGCGCCGGTGATGAGTATGCTCGGCCCGTTGCCATCGCTGCTCCGCGTTTCCGGACTGTCGGTGCCCAGTGCTTTGCGAACTACTGAGAGCACTTCGAGTTTGAGCGATCCCTCCCCAGTGGCAGCGGTAACGCGCCGAACCGCTTGATCCAGGGTGATGCCGTCCTGCATGGCTATAATTCCGGCAACAACTGAATTGCTGCGCGAGATCCCGTAGTCACAACAGACGACTACCTTCTGCCCTTGCCGTAGATGATGCAGTGCCTCGTCAATTTTGGACTTTACTGCGCTTGCCGGATTTCCTCTTCCGTCCAGCAATTCACGGACGTCGACACAATAGAGGTCTGAAACGTCATCAATTTGACCCCACGGGGCGGTGCCTAGACGGTCTGTGATCCAATGGACCATTGACTAACTTTATTCGGCGCGACGTAAATTTCGCAAAGACTTCGCAAGTAATATCCGGGGCGGATGGCTCGCGCAGAGGGTTCAACACCCTTCAGGACAAACTGCAGATACAGATCGACCTCATTAAAACCAGCCAGGGCGCGCAGGTAGGCTGACGCGGAGAACCTCGGATTGATCTCAAACGGGATCAGAGTCCCATTCCTGACTCTCCCCTGAATATTCAAAGGCCCGCAGCTGCCGATTGAAACAGCAATGCGCTCCGCCTCTGCGCAAACCTCAGGAAAGTCGTCTACCAATCCTTGGCTATAGCCGCTCGAAATGAGGCCCGATTTGCCTCGGCTTAAAACGGACAACTTGGCATCAAATATTCTCCGCAGGGCGATGGATCCAACTAACCGTCCGTCGGGCAATGACAACACTCCAACGGTAAACTCGCCTTCTTTTTCCGGGATGTATTCTTGAACGATACAAGGCTTGCCGTTCTTGATCAAGTAGGCGGAATAGAGCCACGCCTCTTCATAATTCTCCGCGCAAAATACAAAACTGCTCCCTCCGGTGCCGACCGCCGGTTTCACGATGCATGGAAAAGCCATCTGATCCAGGTCCGATCGCTGTTCCACAGCAACCGTCAATGGCGTTTTAAAACCCATTTTTCCGAGGGCCTCAAAGGTGGATTTCTTATCGGTAAACTTTTCGATTACGGCTGGCAAATTGGTAGCCAAATGGATTCCCGCGGACTTCAATCGCGATGCTGATCTGGAGAGCAGCATCATGGGTTCTTCGCCACCTGGGATGACACATTGCGTGCCGGCGTTCCGACACGCACCGATCACCGAATCCGCGTAATTGCTCCGATCAACGAGAAAGGTCCTCTCAAATCCATGCGCATAAAGTCCAAATGCGTACCGAGAAACATCGCAACCGAAGATCGCATACCTTCCCGCAAGCATGAGGCATTTTAGAATCTCTGTTCCGAGGGAGGCGCCGCCGATACCAGCAATCAAAACCTTGTGTATGCTTTCCATAGGAGGATTCGTTCCTGTTTTCCCGAATTGCCACGGCGGCTCTTGCTTAGCGCGACCCACATTGACCCTAAGCTGTACGGGTCATTGGTGTTTCACTTTCCAGTCGTAGGGAATGGGGTTGTTCAATGGATCCATGCGCTGCGACCTTGATGGATCGTGTGGATGGGTGCAGCAATTGGCCACGATAGAAAAGGGGGCGCTCATCCCCTTAAAACCATTCCATACTTGAGGGGGAATGATGACGAGGGAATAGTTGTCCGGTCCGAGGAACATCTCCATCAATTCCTGCTTGGTTGAGGAGGGTTCGCGGTCATCATACAGAACCAGTTTTATCCGCCCCTCGATACATGCGTAATTTAATGTCATTTCCTCATGTTTATGCCAACCCTTGATCACGCCGGGGTAGATGGTTGAGAAGTAGATTTCACCGAACTGGCGAAAATGCGGGTCAGTGCTTCTGAGCATATGATAGATCGTTCCGCGCTCATCGGGAATCCGCCGCAATGGAATGACTTGAACGCCCTCGATCATGCTTAAACCACCTGAGGTATCGGGACCGGGATGATAAATCTGCCGCCTCTCCCGCGATACTCTGCCTGCTGCGCCAGTATTTCCTCGGCGAAATTCCAGGTCAGGAGCAATACGTAGTCCGGCATCGCCTCCAGCAGTTTTGCCGGAGGATGAATGGGCAGGCGCACTCCTGGCATGTACCGTCCCTGCTTGTGAGTGCTGCGATCGACCACGTACTCGATAAGCTCGCGGCCGATCTGGCAATAATTCAATAGAGTGCTTCCTTTAGCAGCGGCGCCATAAGCCGCCAGACGTTTACCCTTCCCTTTAAGATCTCCCAGCATCGTGCACAGATGATTCTTCACACTCTCCACGCGCCGTGCAAAATCCTGATAATACGCCAGGCGATGAATCCCGAGGGAAGCTTCCTCTTCAAGAAGCGCCTCCACCGCGCGCTGGCGGTGTGCCGCTCCTTCGAGTGCAGCGAAGACACGCAAGGAGCCGCCATGAATATCCAGTCGCTCGACATCCTCGATAATCAGGCCGTGCCGTCGGAAAAGGACATCGAGAGCCGTCAGCGAGAAGTAGCAAAGGTGCTCATGATAGATGGTGTCAAATTCACACCGGTCGATCATCTCCCGGACGTATGGCATTTCAATGACTGCCACACCTTGATCCTTCAGAACTGTGCGGATGGCCGAGACGAAGCCGTTCAGATCTGCGACGTGTGCCAGGACGTTGTTGGCGTGGAATACGTCCGCCTGCTTCCCCTCATGGCGGAGTCGCTCCGCCAAAGCCCGGTTGAAAAACTCCACCAAGGTCGGAACCCCGTGTTCTTCCGCAACTCGCGCGATATTCATCGCCGGCTCGATGCCGAGAACGTCGACCCCTTGGCGCCGATAGAATTGCAGAAGATATCCGTCATTGCTCGCCGCCTCCAAAACCAGGCTGCCGGCTCCGAGCTTTCGCTTGGCAACTAATCGGCCGGAAATCTGCTCCGCATTGTGCAACACTGTGTCCGAGAATGAGGAGAAGTAGAGGTACTCGCGAAATAGTTTCTCCGGCGGAACGGTTTCCAGGATCTGAACCAGAGAACAAGCCGGACAAAATGCCAGATCGAGCGGGAAAGTAGGTTCCGGCAGGCGCAGTTGCTCTTCCGTGAGCAAGGCGTTCGCGAGGGGCGTCTTTCCCAAGCTGAGCACGGCGACTAGTCCGGGCTGGTTGCACGATCGACACAGCGACGAAGGATGGCTCAGTTTCCTCCTGCCTCAAAAAACTTTTGGTACCATCGAATCGTCTCTTCAAGGCCTTCTTCCAGGCGATAGAGCGGCTTCCAATCGAGCAGGCGGGTGGCCTTGGCGGCCGAGAGATATTGGCTGCGGATTTCACCCTCGGCCTGGTTGAGAATGGTGGGGTGGATATCCTCGCAATGCATGAGCTCACGGATTTTGTCAACAATCTGCAAAACCGTGATCTTCGATTCCGGGCTAAAATTGAAGCTTTCTCCACTTATCGAAGGCTGGTGCGTGCGCTCGGCCAGACGCAAGTAACCATGGACGGCGTCTTCCACGTAAATGTAGTCCCGAATGTAGTTGCCGTCGCTGCGGAGCACCGGCGATTCGCGTCGGTGCAGCGAACGGATTGTGCCGGGGACGATGCGCGTCCAATTGAGATCTCCACCTCCATAAATATTACCGCAGCGGGCGACGGTGACTGGAAGATGGTAGGTCTGAAAGTAGGTCTGGCTGATCAGGTCCGCGCAACTTTTCGAAGCCTCATAGGGGTAACGGCCTTGCAGCGGCATATCCTCCGTATAGGGAAGCTGCTCATGCTCGCCGTAAGCCTTGTCGCTCGAGGCCACTACCACACGCTTCACCAAATCAGGATGAAGCCGGCAGGATTCGAGTACGTTCCATGTGCCTCGCACGTTGGTTTCGAAAGTCTGAAGGGGCGAGCGATGTGCCACCGAAACAATTGCCTGCGCCCCCAAATGGAAGACCGAATCGATTTCATGTCCGACGATGGCACGCTCGAGGGCACAAGAATCTTCGAGTTCGCCGGAGGCGACCTGGACCTTCCGGACGGTGCCACTGCGGTAGAGCTCCGACTGTGGGTTAGCATCCAGCACGAACGCCACGACGTATGCCCCGCGCTCGACCAAATCTTTGGTGAGCCACGAACCCACAATCCCCGTCGCGCCGGTTACCAGCACGCGTCGATCGGACCAGAAGCTGGAAACGTCGCTCACTGCTCCCAGACCTTCCAGGGAGCTTGGCCGGACTGCCAAAGGTTCTCCAGCAAGCGCTTGTCACGCAGGGTGTCCATGCACTGCCAGAAGCGTTCGTGTTTGTAGGCAACAAGTTGCCGGTCGGTTGCGAGTCGTTCAAGCACGTCGGCCTCAAGGCTGCTCTGGTCATTCTTGAGATAATCAAAAACGCCGGGCTCGAGCACCAGAAACCCGCCGTTGATCCATCCCTCGCCGGCCTGCGGTTTTTCAGTGAACTGCGCCACTAAGTCACCATCGAAGATAAGACCTCCGAAGCGCGCGGGTGGCCGGACGGCTGTCACGGTAGCCAGCCGACCGCACGCCCGGTGGAAGCGCAGGAGATCGTGCAAATCAACATCGCACACGCCGTCGCCGTAGGTGACCATGAACGTGGTGCCCCGGAGGAAGGATTCAAGGCGCTTAACTCTTCCACCCGTGTTAGTTTGTTGGCCTGTATCGATCAGGTGAACTGTCCAATCTTCGCCGTTCACGCCGTGGCGTTCTACGCCGCCATGTGCCACATTTACGGTCATACTTCCGCCCAAG
>Ga0207055_1027_pt1 | contig 12687 bp, 15 predicted proteins | sample Alteio_BWMinCont_57_FD_153293 | JGI IMG/M metagenome (GOLD analysis project Ga0207055, IMG submission 153293) | Enriched cells from forest soil in Barre Woods Harvard Forest LTER site, Petersham, Massachusetts, United States -... | ecosystem: Environmental > Terrestrial > Soil > Temperate forest >...
CAGCATGGATTTACCAGAAGCTGTTTTGAATGCGATTGCGCCTGAGCAGGGAGTGGTTTACATCACCGGTGCAACGGGTTCGGGTAAAAGTACGTTGCTCGCGGCGATCATTCGTAATATTACCGAAGGGGCAGAGAGTCATCGCAAAGTATTAACGTATGAAGCGCCGATCGAATTTGTGTATGACACCGTCGAAAAAATTTCGAGTATTGTGAGTCAATCAGAAATTCCGCGGCATTTGCCGAGTTTTGCAGCCGGTGTGCGTAATGCGTTGCGTCGCAAACCGCGTTTGATTTTAGTGGGTGAAGCGCGTGATGCAGAAACGATTAGCGCGGTGATGGAAGCTGCCATGACAGGTCATCCGGTTTATACGACATTACACAGTAACAGTGTTGCTGAAACGATGCGTCGACTAGTGGTTAGTTTTCCGCCGGAAGAACGTCAAGGACGCACGGTGGATATCATCGAAACGATTCGTTTGGTTGTGTCACAACGTTTAGTCCCGACTGTGGATGGAAAACGAGTCGCATTACGTGAATATTTAGTATTTGATGAAAAAATTCGAGATGTTTTATTGGAGATTGATCCCAATAATGTGACTGCAAAAGTGCGCGAGATGGTAAGAGAGTTTGGCAAAACCATTGAAACGGATGCGAAAGAAAAACTCGAAGCAGGGTTGATTACTGAGCGGCAATATCATGTGATTGCGGAACAAAGCGATCGGGATGATAAATAGTCGTCTTGAAAAACCCCAAGTCATGCTGTCATTGCGAGCGCAGCGAAGCAATCCAGAAAAATGCTGAAAAAATCACTGGATTGCTTCGTCGCAAAAAACGCTCCTCGCAATGACGAGCTTAAGTTTTATCCGCCCTGTTTTTCGATTTTTTTAAGAAGATTTTTTAAAAACATTTGCAGGCAGCTTTAACGATGATACTCGACCTCCCAAAACCACATCTTGAATCTCTTCATCTCTATTTTCTTTAACAAGATAGTCTCTCACTAGCTTATCAAGCCGGCCAAAAAGTCCATGCGAGATTAAAACAGAACCGACAGTTTTATTAAATCTATCCAGTTTGTCTTTGTAGTAATTCATCTGATCAACAATATATAAAATCCTGTACACAGAACCATCTGGATCTGCAAGAGGTGTTACACAAAAGGGAGGCCGGAGGTTAGCTTTTATTGATAAGATGTTAACTTCTTTTAGAGTGAGTAAAAATGCAATATTAAGTTTTTCGTACTCTGCGTAGAGTGCTCTGCACATACCTCCTCCTGGACCATTTGACGCATGTGGCGTATATCGCGGCCTGTCTTCTGTTGCACTTAGCGGAAAATGTGGTGCGTCTTCTGGCTCTTCCTCTTCTGTGTCATATTCCGTTTCATATAAATCCAAATCATCTACATCAGGCGCATCTCCAAAATTTCGTGATGGTTTGTCTTCATATAAATCCGTATCATCTACGTCAGACGTATCTCCAAAATTTCGTGGTGGTTTGTCTTCATATAAATCCGTATCATCTACGTCAGACGTATCTCCAAAATTTCGTAGTGGTTCATTGGATGATAAAGGCTTGCGTGCGTCGCCCATGGGTTTTTCCTCAGTTCGTTAATTGAACTAAAGGTAACCTATCAGAATAAATGCTGTCAATTTTCGATCAGTTGACAAGACCTCTATCAGAGCGTCGCTGGATGACGCTTCGGTGGAGGCTGTGGATACTGCTAACTGAATGGCAATAGGTCAATCCTAGCGATTCCCCAACGCATAACGCGTCAATCTATTTTTCACGAAACTACACCGATCAATTAAACTCAAACCTGCTGTTCGGGCATTTTTCACAAGCGCATTTTGTTGCGCGAATAATTGCTTCAACAAATCCACACTCGCCAACATCATGACATTATCGGATTTACGCGAACGCTCATATTGGCGTAACGTTGCTAAACTCGAAAAATCACGACGCTTGTGAAGCGCTGTCATCATGACATCAACAAGCGATGCGGCATCCAATAATCCCAAATTCACACCTTGTCCTGCCAACGGATGAATCGTATGCGCTGCATCGCCAATCAATGCAATCCGTTCTTGCACGTAATTTTTTGCATGCCGCATCCGCAAAGGAAAATGATAACGCTGACTCACTTGAATCACTTCACCCAATTTTTTATCGAATGCAGTCGTTAATTGTTCACAAAAATCTTTATCATTTAATTTTAATAATGCAGCGGCCTCATCATGCGAAGTTGACCACACAATCGAACATGTTTTTTCATCCGACAAAGGCAAAAAGGCTAATGGGCCGGTTGCTAAAAATCGCTGCCACGCAGTATGTTGATGCGATAACGTCGTTTGCACTGTCGCAACAATTGCCGACTGAGCGGCAATATCATGTGATTGCAGAGCAGAGTGAGCGGGATGATAAATAGCCGCTGGCGCGAAATTAAAATGACGGCATATTTTCTATTTTTTTCTTTCAATCGCTACTTTGACTTTCTTTAAAACCTTAGCGGTGACCTTGCTTTGAGCTTCCAATTTGCTGATATACGCTTGAGTCACACTCATGCGTTTGGCTAATTCTTCTTGGGTAAGACCCGCATTGATGCGAGCAAGAGCAATAGGATTGTCTACATAATCCGTTAATTCAAAAGGCACATAATCTTCGCCAGTGTATTTTTTCTTTAAGGCTTTTTCGATTTCACCACGCAATGCACTGTAGACGTTGAAGGGCAATAAAACATATTCTGCTTTTCCATCAATGGATTTGATAATTTGCAACGTCATTTGTAAGCACCTCCGCGCGGTTTAATTTTTTCAACAATTCGATGACGGTCTGTTCTCGCCAGGCTTTGTAATGTCTTTTTAGCCTGTTTCTTTATGAGTAACGCATAACGCATTTAAGATCCTTACGTTTGGTTATTATAAGTTATATTTGGTTATATTGCTATTTTTAAATGGCACTTATTGATCAATAGAAAAACTCGAAGCAAGATTGATTACTGAGCGGCAATATCATGTGATTGCAGAGTAGAGTGAGCGGGATGATAAATAACCCCGCTCGTTAAAAATGTTTTAAACGCCGGTGTAATATTTTAAACGCGGGTGTGGTATTGATGACTCTCGACTCCCCTTAATCACAACATCTTCAATCTCTTCATCTTGATCCTCTTTAACAAGATAACTCTTCACCACTTGTGAAGGGATATTATTATTCTCTGGAAAGAGCCCACACTGTTTTAAAGCAGGCGTAAGAGCTTCATCAAATTTTTTAAGATCTTCTTTATATACATCCATTTTTATGACACTCGCGAGAACCTGGCGTGCTTCGCTATTTGCCTGAAACATATGGGAAGCAATCGGTACGCAGGATCGAAGCATCCAACCATTCACTGCCGCGAACAAGCACCCTACAAAGAACATTTGTTCCTTACCACTACCGGGCGAAAGATTCAGCGCTTGTTGCATCAACATAAGGCCCTGTTCTCTAAAATACTTAGCCGAGTACTCTAGTTTTTCCGGGTTATCCGAAAGGAGAGCGCTAATGGAATGGAAAAATTGAAAGTTAGGATCTTCATATTTTCTATAAAAAAATCTGCACAGCCCCCCTGAGATAACATTTGCATTGGCTTTTAGCCATGCATTGCTATTTACTCGAGAAAATGATCCGAGTGGTCGATTTTCTTCAGCAGGTGAGGACAGCCTGCATTCTGGTGTTTTTTCCTCTACATCCTCCAAATTTTCAACACGCGCTAAATTGTGTCCTGACCCTTTTGGCCACGATTCAGTACCTGCCACATAATAATCTGATGGCTTGTCTTCTGGTTTTTTTTCTTCTACGCCATCATCATAAATATCATCACAATGTTCGCTAGGCAGCTCTCCAAAATTTCGCGGTGCTTCTTTAGATTCGTCAGATGATAAAGGCTTGCGTGCGTCGCCCATGGGTTTTTCCTCAGTTCGTTAATTGAACTAAAGGTAACCTATCAGAATAAATGCTGTCAATTTTCGATCAGTTGACAAGACCTCTATCAGAGCGTCATCCCGCGACGCTCTTTAAGCGGGACCCAGCGACTTTCTTAAATTTTATTCGAAAAATAACTCAAAAAAGTTGCTGGGTCCCGCTTAAAAAGCGTCGCTGGATGACGCTTCGGTGGAGGCTGTGGATACTGCTAACTGAATGGCAATAGGTCAATCCTAGCGGTTCCCCAACGCATACTGCGTCAATCTATTTTTCACGAAACTACACCGATCAATTAAACTCAAACCTGCTGTTCGGGCATTTTTCACAAGCGCATTTTGCTGCGCGAATAATTGCTTCAACAAATCCACACTCGCCAACATCATGACATTATCGGATTTACGCGAACGCTCATATTGGCGTAACGTTGCCAAACTCGAAAAATCACGACGCTTGTGAAGCGCTGTCATCATCACATCAACAAGCGATGCGGCATCCAACAATCCCAAATTCACACCTTGTCCTGCCAACGGATGAATCGTATGCGCTGCATCGCCAATCAATGCAATCCGTTCTTGCACGTAATTTTTTGCATGCCGCATCCGCAAAGGAAAATGATAACGCTGACTCACTTGAATCACTTCACCCAATTTTTTATCGAATGCAGTCGTTAATTGTTCACAAAAATCTTTATCATTTAATTTTAATAATGCAGCGGCCTCATCATGCGAAGTTGACCACACAATCGAACATGTTTTTTCATCCGACAAAGGCAAAAAGGCTAATGGGCCGGTTGCTAAAAATCGCTGCCACGCAGTATGTTGATGCGATAACGTCGTTTGCACTGTCGCAACGATTGCCGCTTGATGATAGTCAGAATTTTTAAATGAAATATGCGACTGCTCACGCACCCAGGAATTCGCGCCATCTGCACCAATCAATAATGTCGTTGAAAATATTTTTCCATCTTGCGTTTCAAGTTCAATCTTCTCTGATTTTTTGTGTAGAGAAATTAATTTTACAGGCGAAATAAAATCGATCGATGATGTTTGAAAAATTTGTTCCAGCAAGCTCACGCGCATCACGCTATCTTCAATGATATAACCGAGCGCTTCTTCATGCACTTCATGACAATCAAAATCAATTTTTCCTGCACCGCTCGCATCCCACACATGCATATGCGTGTAGGGCGCGATGCGTTTTGTTTCCATATCCGCCCACACGCCCATCTGTTGAAAAAGTCGTTTGGACGCGAGGGAAATTGCACTCACACGATGATCATACTGTGTGGGTTGCCAGGAAAGAGAAATCGATTGAGATTCAAGCAGTGCAATCTTCAGAGACGTATTTTTTGCGAGAGCCAACGCAGCAACGGATCCCACTACGCCGCTGCCAACAATAATGACATCGTAATGAGCGCGACTCAAAATGGCAGGACCAAATCGGCTTGAGCAGCCAATAAAAATTCACGAAATAATTGTTGGATTTTTTTGCAACACGCCTTCACTTTCTGCTTCAAAACGCAAAACCAAACACGGTGTTGTATTCGATGGACGAACCAATCCCCATCCATCTGAAAAATTCACGCGCAATCCATCGATCGTCACGATTTCTGCCATCCCAAAATTAGCGCTTTGAATTAAGCGATCCATCAATGAAAATTTTTCATTTTCATCGACGTATATTTTTAATTCGGGTGTATTCACACTATTTGGAATATCTTGAAAAAGTGCATCGCTATCACCGGATGTTCGAGCCAGAATTTCCAACAATCGCGCGGCAGAATAAAGCGCATCATCAAATCCATACCAACGATCTTTAAAGAAAATGTGGCCACTCATTTCACCTGCAAGGGCCGCTTGTGTTTCCGCAAGTTTTGCTTTCACCAGTGAATGCCCTGTTTTCCACATGATCGGAACACCGCCTGCTTCGTGAATCACTCGGGCAAGATGATTCGTACACTTCACATCGTAAATAATTTTAGCGCCGGGCTGACGACTCAAAATTTCTTTGGCGAATACCATCAATTGACGATCGGGCCAAATGACTTCACCGGATGTGGTCACGACACCGAGACGATCTCCATCGCCATCAAATGCCAAACCGATATCAGCTTTCGTTTCGCGTACGACACGAATCAAATCCTGAAGATTTTCTGTTTGACTGGGATCGGGATGGTGATTAGGAAAACGACCATCTAACTCACAAAACAATTCGTGCACTTCACAACCCATTTCACGAAATAAAGCAGGCGCTACCGCACCGGCGACACCATTTCCACAATCAATCACTATTTTAAAGGTCGTGCTAATGGGATATCGCGAGCGACATGCGTAATATATCGATCAATCATATCCAGTGTGTGTCGTTCGCCCTGACCGGAAAGAAAATTATTTTCTACGATGCGATCATACAAAGCTTGAATGCCTTCTTCGGCAAGCGTCTTTCCGCCAATCATGATTTTTAAACCATTGTATTCGGCAGGATTGTGACTTCCTGTCAGCATTACACCTGAGCGGGTATTCGTCATGTAAGTCGCGTAATACAAGAGCGGTGTTGGAACAATACCAATGTCGAGGACATTACAACCTGTGGCAAGCAACCCTTCACAAAGTGCTTCTGACAATGCGGGCCCCGAGAGACGCGCATCGCGTCCCATCGCGATAAATTTTTCACCGTGTTGAACAGCCATGGACCCAATGGCACGCCCGAGGGCATACACTATTTTTTCATTCAACCCAGCGCCCACGATACCGCGGATATCGTATGCACGAAAAATAGAACGATCAATTGAAGGAACGTGTTCTTGCAACATGCTAATTTTTTCCTGAATGACCAAAACCACCTTCACCCCGCCCTGTCGCCTCAAAATCACTGACCAGTTCAAAACTGACGCGAGCGATGGGTAGGAAAACCAATTGTGCGATCCGGTCGCCGGGCTCAATGGTATACGAACTGAGCCCTCGATTCCAACAGGAAATCATGAGCGGCCCTTGATAATCGGCATCAATCAAACCGACTAAATTTCCCATGACTAACCCGTGTTTGTGACCCAGTCCCGAGCGCGGTAATATCACGGCGGCTAAATTGGGGTCGCCAATGTAAATGGAAATACCGGTGGAAAGCAGATGAGTTTCGCCCGGTTGGATCGTCAAAGCACTGTCCAGACAGGCACGTAAATCCAGCCCTGCGGAATCTTGTGTTTCATATCGCGGGAGGGGGAAGATTTTTCCCATCCGTTGATCCAGAATTTTCACCTGGATAGGGAATTGCTTTCTTATCGTGACGGGGGACACTTCATCAATAAAGTCCAATCGTTCTTCCATGGGGTACCTCGCGAATGTCAAAACGGGGTATTGTAAACGGGTAGTGATTGCTTGTACATTCTACGGTTACGCGATTCATCCAACAGTGTCATTCCCGCGAAGGCGGGAACCTATCTTGATGGGTCCCCGCCTTCGCGGGGATGACATTATCTAGGGGATGACATCGTTTACTAACTGGCAGTAATCCTTTCCAATCGAAACTTCATTTTTAAGAGCCCCTTATGCCCATTACCCACTGGCCGCTCAGCGAGCGTCCCAGAGAAAAATTACTGTCCTTTGGCGCGAAAAATCTCTCTGATGCGGAATTATTAGCGATTTTTCTGCACACGGGAGTGCCGGGGAAAACCGCCCTCGACATCGCGCGCGATTTATTGACGACATTTGGCAGTCTCAAAAAATTATTGCAAAGCCATCCTCATGAAATGTATCAGCAACGAGGGTTGGGAAAGGCCAAATATGCTTTGCTGCAAGCGGGATTGGAGTTGGGACGACGGTTTCTCGACAGTGATATCCAAGTGGGAGAACCATTGCATGATAGCCGCTTGACTAAACGTTTTTTACTCCACCAGCTGAAACCTTATACGCACGAAGTATTTGCATGTTTATTTTTAGATACCCATAATCGCTTGCTGCGTTTTGAAGAGTTGTCCCATGGGACGCTCCATGAAGCCAGTGTTTATCCACGCGAAGTCGTTAAACGAGCGCTGGCCCACAATGCGGCGAAAGTCGTTTTTGCGCATAACCATCCCTCTGGCAATGCAACACCGAGCGATGCGGACCAGGAAATCACACGACGCTTGAAAGAGGCGTTGGCCCTGTTGGATATTGTCGTCGTCGATCATATTGTAGTTGGCGATCAAGAGGTTGTATCTTTTGCTGAGCGGGGGTTGATGTGAGGTGGTGCTCCGTCAAATAAGTTTTTCCCCATCACGCGCTTGGCTTGCGAGATATTGGAACGTTTTGATTGAGCAAAAGCGCAGGCGTACTTGCTTTGTACGTCGGGCTTTTGCGATTGAAAAACGTTTCAAGATCGATGTAAGACGAGGGCGTGATGGGAAAAAACTTATTTGACGGAGCACTAGTATTTCTGGTATAAATCGCGGCCTGCCCTCGCGCAATTGATTTTTTGGAGAAAAGAATTATGTCAAGAGTTTGTCAAGTTACGGGAAAGCGCCCAATGACGGGACACAATGTTTCCCATGCGAATAATAAAACCAAACGACGTTTTAATCCCAACCTTCAAGAACATCGTTTCTGGCTGGAAAATGAAAAACGCTTCGTCAAATTGCGTGTCAGCGCAAAAGGGATGCGTATTATCGACAAACACGGTATCGAAAAAGTCCTGCAAGACATTAAAGAACGCGAACAACAAAATAATTAAGGTGCATCATCATGCGTGACAAAATTAAAATGCTGTCCACTGGTACCACTCAATCTGGCAAAAGAACTGGCTCGTTCCGTACGACGACTAAAAACAAGCGGACGATGGCTGAAAAGTTCAAGAAGAAATACTTCGATCCACGTGCATACAACTCTGAAACGGGTAAGACAGGGATGCATGTGTTGTTTGAAGAGACGAAGTTATAACACTTTTTTGACCTCCCAACCCTTTCCCTTCCCTCCATTTTAAAAAACAAAATGGAAGGAAGGGGACACATGGCTCAAGGCCGTGCAAAAGTCAGACATCACAAAATCTCTCTACAAGAAGATCCCTTCTCCACGCAGTGGGGAAGGTGGCCCGAAGGGCCGGATGGGGTCTCTGCCACCCCTCGAACTTTCTACAAGCAAGATGAAAGCCGGATGGGGTCTTCTGCCACCCCTCGAACTTTCTACAAGCAAGATGAAAGCCGGATGGGGTCTCTGCCACCCCTCGAACTTTATACAAGCAAGATGAAAGCCGGATGGGGTCTCTGCCACCCCTCGAACTCTCAACAAGCAAGAGGGAAAGCGTTTGGGAGGATTTTTAAATTACTCCCTCGCATCATAATCAAACACATCCGAATAATACTGATCCCGCGGCAATCCTCTTTCCTGCAGCGCATGCAACACATCATGCACAATCGATTCAGGCGCGCTTGCGTATACCCAGTGCCTAGCAATCTCTGGATAATCTTCCAACACCACTTTTTGTAACAACCCAACCCTTCCTTGCCATTGAAAATAATCCCGACTCAACACCGGCGTATAAGTAAAATGGGGAATTACACGCTCCCACTCCGCCAACAATTCATCCAGATAAAATTCCTCAGGCGACGTGACACTCCAATAAAAATGAATGTGAGGAGATTTTTTATTTTTTTGGACTTCTTCTAACATTGCCTTGATGGGCGCAAACCCCGTCCCACGCGCCAAAAGAATAACATGCGATTGAGCAGAAAATTTTTCTGCCGTGCAATTGCCATACGGCCCGCGCACGATCAGTTTTTTTTCTTCCGCCACAAAACGCAAAATTTCCTGTGCCAGCAAATACGCAGCAGGATGCGCCAATTGTAATTCAATCAACCCATTTTCTTGCGGTGCATTTGCAATAGACAGTGGTGATATCTTCCCATCAGGATGGACTATTTTGAGATACTGGCCCGCTTGATAAACCAGACGAGATTCACTGGAAGGACGAAGCACTATTTGCGTGACTTCTTTTGAGATCAATTCGGAATGAACAACATCATAGATACTAACCAACTTAAGAACCACCTTCTGAAGCGAGTTGTTTAGACTCATTCATCAATGCAATACGCACCGCTTCCAATTTTGGCATCTTTGCAGCACGTAACACTTCATAAATTTCCGCCAATTTTTTCAGTTTTTCTGATTTATTTAATCGTGCAGAGGGATTACCTTCGGGAAGATCTCGAATTTCTCGCAGCACAGTGGCTATTTCTTCCCAATTGTATGCATGGGTCATATCGCGAGGAGAAATGCGTTTTTTTTCAGTTGCGCCCTCGGTCATTTGAATGCCCGAATCAAGCACCAACGCCTTATAACGTTGCGCAGATTCCAACAGCACTTCCAGTTTTTGATCGGTGGTGCTGGTAGTTAATTCATCTTCATGAGGATAAAACGTCACTGTCATTGATATCATTCTCTCTTCTCTGTACCCTCTCACATTATACCTGATTTTAAAAAAGAGGAAGACATGAGTAATACTGCAGAACGCATTCCACTGAAAGAATTCACGGAAAAAGCGTATTTAGATTATTCCATGTACGTTATTTTAGATCGCGCACTTCCGCATATTGGCGACGGTTTAAAACCCGTACAACGACGGATTATTTATGCAATGTCAGAGCTGGGTTTAAAAGCCACTGCCAAATTTAAAAAATCGGCGCGCACTGTCGGTGACGTGTTGGGTAAATTTCATCCGCACGGCGATATGGCTTGCTATGAAGCCATGGTATTAATGGCCCAACCTTTTTCGTATCGTTATCCACTCGTCGAAGGGCAGGGAAATTGGGGTTCGCCCGATGATCCAAAATCATTTGCTGCGATGCGTTACACAGAGTCGCGTTTATCTGCTTATGCAGATGTGTTACTCGCTGAACTCGGCCAGGGCACGGCGGAATGGGTTCCCAATTTCGACGGCACATTAGAAGAACCTGCATTACTGCCCGCACGATTACCTAATATTTTATTAAATGGAACAACAGGGATTGCAGTCGGAATGGCAACGGATATTCCGCCACACAATTTACGTGAAATTGTCAGTGCACTGATTCATCTTCTCGATCATCCAGACGCTACTCTCAAAGAAATTATCGATCTGGTTCCTGCACCCGATCTTCCCACTGAAGCAGAAATCATTACACCGCGCGCTGATTTATTATCTCTGTACAAAACAGGATACGGTTCTTTTCGCATGCGCGCTGTGTATACCATGGAAGAAGATGAAATCATCATTACCGCATTGCCCTATCAAGTCTCTGGCGCAAAAGTCCTCACGCAAATTGCAGAACAAATGCAAAATAAAAAATTACCTTTTGTTTCTGATTTGCGAGATGAATCTGATCATGAAAATCCCACACGCTTAGTCATTATTCCGCGCTCTAATCGTGTTGACGTAGAAATGTTGATGGCACATTTATTTGCGACGACTGAATTAGAACGCAGTTATCGCGTCAATTTAAACATGATTGGTTTAAGTGGTCGACCCGAGGTGAAAAGTTTAATCGATATTCTGAAAGAATGGCTGGAATATCGCATGGGAACCGTCAAACGTCGACTGCAATATCGATTGGATTGCGTGAAACATCGCTTACATATTTTAGCGGGCTTGCTCATCACTTATTTGAATTTGGATGAAGTGATTCACATTATTCGAACAGAAGATGAGCCCAAAGCAAAATTAATGAAACGTTTTAAATTAAGCGATGAACAGGCTGAAGCGATTTTAGATATTAAATTGCGTCATTTGGCACGCTTAGAAGAAATGCAAATCAAAAAAGAACAAGCCGAGTTGTCTACGGAACAAAATGAACTCGAACAATTGCTAAGTTCAAATGCGCGATTAAAAAAGCTCATTCGAAAAGAATTATTAAATGACAGTGAAAAATTTGGGAATGATCGACGCTCGCCACTCGTTGCACGCAAAGAAGCGCAAGCGATTAGCGAAACTGAAATATTACCGACAGAACCACTCACGGTGATTTTGTCTCAGATGGGTTGGGTGCGTGCGGCGAAGGGACACGACATTGATCCGCAAAGTGTGAGTTACAAAGCAGGCGATGCCTTTTTAGCGACTGCGCTTGGGCGAAGTAATCAACCGGCGGTATTTTTAGATTCAACCGGTCGATCATATTCTATTCCTGCGCATACTTTGCCTTCTGCCAGAGGACAAGGTGAACCACTGACAGGTCGTTTAAGTCCGCCTGAAAATGCGCAATTTATTTCTGTGTTATTCGGTGACAATGAACAAAAATTTTTATTGGCATCTGATGCGGGTTATGGCTTCATCGTGAAATTAGAAGAATTGTATGCAAAAAATAAAAATGGAAAAGCGACACTCAGTTTGCCAAAAGGCTCGAAACCACTGCAAGCGCGCGCTATTTCAAATCTTGAAACGGATTTTATTGCAGCCGCAACCAACACGGGGCATTTGATGATATTTCCATTAAAAGAATTACCTGAATTAGCGAAAGGAAAAGGAAATAAAATAATTGGCATTCCTGGAAGTCGTGTTACGTCGCGTGAAGAATTCGTGGCGGATGTGGTTGTGCTTTCTGCAGAGCAAATCTTAATTATTCAAACAGGGAATAAACAATTAAAACTAAAACCAGCCGATTGGAAGCATTATGTGGGAGAGCGCGGTCGTCGCGGGTCTAAACTTCCACGGGCGTTTCAGCGGGTGGATTTGTTGGGAGTAATCCAGTAGCACTCTGTTCTGAACGTCGCCGCGAGTACTTGTCATCCCC
>Ga0207055_1173_pt1 | contig 12650 bp, 14 predicted proteins | sample Alteio_BWMinCont_57_FD_153293 | JGI IMG/M metagenome (GOLD analysis project Ga0207055, IMG submission 153293) | Enriched cells from forest soil in Barre Woods Harvard Forest LTER site, Petersham, Massachusetts, United States -... | ecosystem: Environmental > Terrestrial > Soil > Temperate forest >...
CATGACCGGGCACCTGGCCTCCCCCACAAATCAACCACTTATAAGGGGCACCGCGCTTGCTCCTTCGCGTAGCGAGGAACTTTCTCGAAGGGAGTCGGAAATGTTGGAATTCGGAGCATGCCCACGCTGCAAACAGGACATTGCAGCTGAGCGCAAAAATGTGATGCCGATCATCTGTGATCACTGCGGTTACACTGCATCTTCAAATCAATACGCGGCTAATCAGGCTGTCGAAAAGCGCACCACGATCTTGTACAGCGCGTTTTTGGCCCTGTTCTTGGGTTCGTACATGCAGCTCATGAACTGGGACAGCTACTCCCTCGAAATCATTCCCCTTAAAGTCAAAGAAACTTTGGGCATGAATTCGACTTCTGACGCTGACCGCACTGCCGAGATCTGTATGAATCTCAAAAAATGGGATTGCGTGGAAAGCAGCTACAGCAAAGTCGGCAACGATGACGCGACTAAACTGCCGCGCCTTGGTCAGTTCCAAATGAAACGTGCGAAATATAACGAGGCTGCCGCTACGTTCTACAAGTTCTTCCAAAAAGGCGGCAACGATCTCGAAGCTAGCTACAGTTACGCTAAAGCTCTAGCGCAGCTCGGCCAAGTCGATGAAGCCACCAAATACTTTGAGCAAGTACTGGCCGCTCGTCCTGACGTGCTGCAAGTCACCGTGGTGCAAAACTACGTAAAGCTTTTGATGGAGCATAATCGCGGCGATCAAGCTTTAAAACTAATTAAAGACATTCGCAGCAAAGGTCCTGAGTCGGCCTCATTCATGGAAGCGGAGTTTAAGAAACTTCAGGATTCTGTGAGCACGGCTAGCCGCGACTAGTTCCTCATATTCTTTAATCAAAGAGCGTGCTACTCTACTTTCCATTAGCCATTGGAGTAGCACGTGAAAAAACTGATCAAATCAGTTAATTGGCAAGGCGCCCTTTTTCTTCTTCTAACCCCACCCGCAGCTTTAGTTCTCACCATCTATCACTTAAAAACTGAAGGCTTCGTGTGGCAGATCTGGGTGCTCTTCGCGGTTTTCTACACACTTACCGCCGGCAGCATCACCGCTGGCTATCATCGGCTTTTTTCACATCGCACCTATGATGCGCGCACTTGGCTCAAGTGGTTCTACGCGCTCTTCGGAGGCGCCGCTTTTCAAAATTCAATTTTGATTTGGGCGCGCGATCATCGCGTGCACCATCGTTTTGTCGACACCGATCTTGATCCCTATTCCATTAACAGAGGCTTCTGGTTCGCTCACCTCGGTTGGATGCTGACCAGTAATGCCGTGCCGGTTAAAATGGAGCCCTATGGCCGCGATCTTGAAAAAGATCCGGTCGTTATGATCCAACACAAATACTATATTCCGATTGCCAGTCTGATGTGCTTTGCCCTGCCGGTGGGCTTGGGCTACATGGTGGGCTCGCCACTCGGAGGCTTGGCCGTCGTGGGATTTTTACGAGTGGTGGCCGTTCATCACATGACGTTTTTTATTAACTCTTGGTGCCACTTCTTCGGCGGCCAGACTTACACCGATAAGAACACTGCCCGCGACTCTATTTTCATGGCGGTCGCCACTTTTGGCGAAGGCTATCATAATTTCCACCACATCTTTGCCAACGACTATCGCAATGGAATCCGTTGGTATCACTGGGATCCAACCAAGTGGATGATTCAGATTTTCAGTTTGCTCGGGCTCGCTCATAACTTACAGCGTGTTCCACAAAGCGAGATCACTCGCCTGCAACTCGAGATGGAAGAGAAGGCACTTAAATCCCGCCTTAACAATAAGTGGCAAATGCAGTTCCAAACCCAACTCGATAGTTTGAAGCAACAAATTCAGTCGGCGCAGGCGCGTTTTGAACAGCTTAGGGCCGAGTACAAGCAACTCGCCCACGACCAGTGGGAAAGAATTGAAGAGCTTAAATTTCAAATTCGCATGGCGAAAATTGAATTTCGCGCCGGTCTTCAGCAGTGGCGCGCGTACAATTCGTTTTTGCTTGCGGGAGTTCCGGTTAGAGCTTAAGCGTCTGCAAATGAAATAAAAATCCAGCCAAAGCCTTTGCGCGAGTTTCCAAAGTCGGCACGCTGATGAACTCACCCTTGGTATGCATTTCACCACCGACCGGACCAAGCCCATCCAGCACCACATTGTGAGCGGCACTTAAATAATTCACGTCGCCGGCGCCACCAGCTGGCTGCGAATAGATCTTGCGGCCTTCCAATTGGCTGACCAAAGCTGCATAGCTACGCGCGATCTTCTTACTTCGACGAGTTAATGAAAACGGAGCACAATCGTCGACGATCTGCCACTTGGTTTCGGTATGATATTTCCCTGAAGGAGATTTTTCGGTCGATTGGCTCAAAATTTTTTCAATCTTGCGATGCAAGGCCTCGCGCTGCTCGATCGTTGCAAAGCGTACGTCCAACTTCGCATGCGCGTCCCCGCAAATAATATTGTAACGATCTTTTCCGCCTTCAAAATGACCGACGTTCAGGCTCATGTGCTTAGGGTAATTATTCAATCGATTCAGCAGGGTGATTTTGGTCGCCAAATCATGGGCGGCATTGGCGTGTTCACCATAACTGCGGCCAGCATGGGCCTCACGCCCTTCGATATCTATCTGATACCAACGATTGCCCCGCCGCTGATGAATAATCGAGCCATTGTCCAGCGCCGGCTCCAGGCCAAAGGCCACGACCGTATCGGATGCAAATTCACGGAAGATGTCGACAAATCCCACCGAACCCATTTCTTCATTGGGAGAGCACACCCAACGCAGGGAATATTCAGTCTCAGAGAACTGCTGCAAAAATCTCTGCATCGCGCTCAAACCGACGACCACGCCACCTTTGTTATCGATCACACCCGATCCATAGGCGCGCTCGGCACCAAGATCGACTGTAAAATCGCGAAAATTTCCCAGCACTGTATCCGTGTGCGTGATCAGCGTAATGAACTTGCGCTGTCGTCCCATCCGTTCACCGATCACCAGGTGAGCAAAACGATTTTCTTTACTAATGGTTTGAATTTTGAAACCCAGTGCCTCAAGAGCGCCCGCCACCTTGTCTTGTAGCTGAGCCACACCCGCCTTCTCTAAAGTCGAGGAATTGATGCTTAAGAATTCCTTAAGGCGTTCGAGTTCCACAACCGGAATCGGGCGCTGCAGAAAACTCAAATCTTGCGTGCGCAATTCCGAGCCCATCAGCTTTTCGATGCGATTCAGAAAATGGCGATGCACAGGTTTAATGGTCATGAGCCTCTAGAAAATCTTTGCGGGTGCTTTGGTGTCAACTCTTTGTTATGCTTTTAACTGCATGAACTTCTTTTTGGTGGCTTTCCCCGCCATTTTTACGATTGTGAATCCATTGGGCGCCGTTGGGCCTTTCTTGGGCATGACGGCCCGAGACACCTCGGACAAACGCAATTCGGCAGCTCAGCGGGCCTGCTTGCTAGCCACCGGCGTGTTGCTAGTGTGCGCAATGGCCGGTCAATTTTTCTTTCAATTTTTCGGCTTCACCATGCCGGCCTTAAAGATCGCGGGCGGACTTTTGCTATTCTTGGTCGGTATGGACATGATTAACGCCCGCACCAGCGGCACCAAAGCCACCGATGAAGAGCAACAAGAAGGCAATCTCAAAGAGGACATCGCCATTTTCCCCCTTGGTATTCCTTTGCTCAGCGGCCCGGGATCCATGGTCACCGTTTTTATCCTGGTCGAAAAGGCGCACACGCACTTAGAGCAAGTCGCCCTTTATTTTTCAATTGCCGCTACAATGGTGGTTAGCCTAATCGTGCTAAGACAGGCCGGGCGCATCGCGCGCGTGCTCGGTGCAACCGGTATTAATGTAATGTCGCGTATGATGGGCTTAGTGCTCGCGGCACTCGCCATACAATTTATTTTAAATGGATTGCTGGAAGCGTTGCCGGGATTAAAGGGCGCTGGCGGATAGCACCAGCGCCGATCAAGAATTAGAAAATCGAGAAGACCGTATTGACGTTAAGTGAGGCCGTGTTGAAAGCCGGCGACTCCATAAAGAAGTTTAAGTACGGATTGATGTAAATATCGTGAGTGATTGCCCATCCCACGCCCACACGCCACGTGCTGAGCGGATGATTCCAATTCCACCATGACGGATCCGAACGGAAGTTTTGCTGTGAGTAACCAATTGAGGTGTTGAAATTCAGACTGTCGACTAACTTGTACTCAAAGCTCGGAATGGCCGTAAGGTAATAGCGTGAGGTTTTCCCATCCTTAGGGAACACGACTTGATGATGGCTATCGTAAATATTGTTTGCCTGATAGTCACGAGCATACGTGAACCAATCACCCTCGACCGAAAAACCCAAGATGACTCGTGAGTGGCCCGGATTGTACTTGAGGTACTGACGAACCGCCGCCTCACCCCACTCACCACCAGCTTTGTAGCCCTGATCGGTAATGTCATAAAGCGCGAATGTCGAACGCGATTGCACTTCGGGGCCAAGCACATAGTTCTTATCGATCGAAGCGCCAGGATTGCTCACACCGTAGTTTTGCTGATTGGCCTTATGCTGTGGATCCTGCCCAGTGACTTGCTGATAAGGCGCATAAAACATCACCCCAGTTCCAAAGTTAACTCCGACGTCGTTGTTAACCCGATAGCGAACGTTCGCCGATCCTGAAGCATAGGTGCGCATGTCGCCTGGACTTTGATTTGGGTTCGGGCGCTGCGGATTCGAAAGATCGTTAACTGCCGAGCCGCTGTAGCTCAACACGAATTGAGTCGAATAGCGATTCAACGAACCACCATCGGCACGCAATTCCAAATCGTTGATGCGCTTGTCCTCTTCAAACTTTTTGTCACGCAAAATATTGCCGATTGAAGTCTTTGCCGGAGCCGGCGTATCCGTCGCATCTTCAACCTTCATTGAAGACGTAGAATCGTCAGTGGCCGCATAGGCTCCCGACGCTAAAAACCAAGCTAAAATAACCACTACTGCTCGCATACGTTCCCCCCCAGGAATTGGTGCATTTTGGCCTCGAGCTCGCGGTTATAGCACTATGACACCGGGTTTTTGCAAAGATTTCTCAAATTCAGGGCCACTGCGACACCAAATCTGACACAAAAATGAGCAAACCGCTTGGCCCGGGTTTTGAAGTAATGGCTACCAAGGTGGAGGGGGAAAGCGCCCTTCCAAGAATAGGATGATTCACATGAAATGGCTTGTAGTGATAGGGATGCTGCTGAGTGGATACACAGCTTCCGCCGATTTGTCGTCGGGGGGCGACGATCTAGCTAATAGCCGGAATCATATCTCGTCTTGGGCGGCGCGCTTAAATGGCCAGTACGCGGACTTGCACTTGCAGCCGCGTCTGGACATTGACAGCGCTGAAACAGCAGAAAGTACACTTTCTGACTTAGACACGCTGGAAACCGTCCTCAAAGATAAATCAATCGTTCCAACTCAGCGTTTAATTAACCTGAGCTGTGCCAAAGCATTTTGCTTTGACGGAGGAGATAGCGGTGACTGAACTCAGACTTCTCTTAATTGCGATTCTACTTTGGGGTGCTTCCGTTCTCGCCGACCTGCCAAAGGGCGACGATAATCTTCAGCAGGATCAACAATCGATCAACATGCGCGTAGGTCTTTTGAATGCAACCACACCTGGTTTGGATTTAAAAACGCGCATTCCGGCCGACACGGTTGTGACCGCTGAAAAAATCCTTAGCGATTTGTATTCGCTCAATAATGCTCTGCAGGGAAAAGAGGCATTGGCTCCTGGTAGCCTGACCACTTTGACTTGCGAACGCGCCTTTTGCTTCGGTGACGATCAATAGTTTGCTATGCTGAGCCTCTGGGAGGTTCAGCATGCGTTTCATCATCATTTCAATGATGCTCGCCTCAGCGAGCGCTTCGTCTCAATCTTTTGAGACTTGCTACGATTCACTTCAGAAAAAAATCGAGTCGCTCAAGGCCAAAGGCGAAAAAGTCAGCGACGATTCGCGCAAAGAAATCGATTCGCTTATGGCGCAAATGAATCATGAGCACACTGAGCTCAAACGCGAGCTCGAAAAGAAAAACCAAGAGATCAATGAAAAGGCCCATCAAACCGTCGAGGCCGAAAAGAATTGGCATAAGCGTATGGCCTCGGCCTACCACGACATCAGCGACGGGTTTAGTCGGGCGTGGGAAGCGCTAACTAAGAATTGATTTCAGCATTAAGTCGCGTGAGCACGGGGGCCATCTGCGCCCTTACCTGCTCTTGCAAAGCTTCGACATTTTCTAGGCCGTGTTCGGACGCTGGCACCGGCGGAAGAATCTGCAAAATCACCTTGCGGCGAAAGCGGCCCCAATTTACCCGCAGCGTTGTTTTAGGCAGCACATCGTAAGCGCCCGCCAAAATCACCGGCACAATATTCACCTGCGCGTTGATCGCAAACTCAAATGGCCCGCGCTTAAACCGGCCCAGCTCCGTGGAGTCTTGCCGAGTTCCCTCGGGAGCAAGCGCAAAACATTCCCCATTGTCTATCCTGCTGATAGCTTGGTTGTAAATCTTCATGACCTTATTGCGATTGCCTCGGTCAATGGGAAGTATACCTACGACTTCCATGGCTTTACCGAAGAATGGAATTTTAAATAGCTCAACCTTGGCTCCGTAACGGAAGGATCTCGGAAAATATCCAAAGAGCACCAAGATATCAAATAAGCTACTGTGGTTGAAAAGGATTAGAAAGCCTTTGGGTGAGTTCCTGACAAGCTCAGCTCCCCGCACCTCGACGCGAACCCCAGACGCTAACACCAAGGGCACTGACCAAAGACGGACGATGATGAAATCGACCAAACGTCGCGATTTGGTCAACCCGGCGGCCAGCACCACGAGAATCGACAGGGTGACCGTTGAGACGGCCCCAAGAAGTAACATGAATATGGCGCGCGGATATGAAATCCAATCCAAGGCCCAAGTCATGGGCCTTTGGATATTCCTTCAGGCCGGAAAGTGCAACTAGTTGCAGTCTTCTTCTCTAAAATTCAGGGCATCCTCGAGGCTAACATCGGGAGCCACGCCGCATTTGACCTGAATATTTTGATAGGTGGTGTCGCCAATCGTAGCGATAAGCGCGGAGTAAGATACACTCACCGGACGATTGGGATCAAGAATCGAGCCTTCGACCAAAACATCGCCCACCGCCTTGGGCTGAAAAAGGTGGGTCAGTGACGGACGAGATTCAGAGATTTCAATGGACACGCCGTCTACGTCATTTTCCTTGCTAGCCTTGCCCAGGATAATAATTCCCATGGTATTGCCAGACTGTAATTTCAGACTCAGTCCGCAGAGACTTGCTGATTGATGCGGTTTTAACATTTTCAATCGCGAAACCATAGGCGAGGCGCCACCAACAGGCGTAATGATCTTGTAGCAAACCGCATCTGCAGCGAATGCTGAAGAAGCAGTCATCGCCAAAGCCAACATTAGTGATTTCATAAATCCTCCGAATTTATTAACTAAGATGCAATTCGCCGCCCGGTCTAAAACGAATTCGCTTTAGACCGTGAAGCAATTCCCGGCAAAAGTGACGATTAACGGCACCTTTTATGAGTCAAAACTAAGCTAAACGCAGGCGACTCCTGGACTTTATGGCACCTGGCTTGCTCATGTCAGGCTGCGTGTAGTTGTGCGTTTAAGGAGAGACACATGAAGTATATCATTTTGACCATCAGCCTCTTGGCCTCTTATCAGGTTTATGCCGATCAAGCCGCCAAGGTCGATGACCTCAACACCGAAGTCGAAGCCGAGCAAATGGAAGTCTTTGATCAAAAGGCTCTCGATGCGCAAGCCAAGCGCGAATCTTCGGCTTTGGAAAAGCAGACCAACAAACTCAACGCGCAAATGAAGCAGCTGCAGAACGAGAGCTCGACTCTCCAGCAGCGCATAGGTTACGCACAAGAGCGCTACCAAAAGGTGGCCAAGCTTCAACGCGAGACCGAAGTTCAAGCTAACAAACTCAAGGCTCAACGCGACAGATTTAAAGGTCAACTCGAAGCCATCAAAGCTAAGAGCGAGCAGGCCTCTAGCCGCCTAAAGAGCGCTCAGGAACTCGAGAATTCCTTAAACAAAGAGATCCGCGACCAAAATCATGAAAAATCTAAGCTGGAAGCTCGTCAGCGCGAAGCTGATGCTAAGCTTCAGCGTGCAGCTCGCAATATCAAAAGATTGCGCGATCAACAGCATAGCGTGAGCCAAAACAACGCCCGCATGCAGCAGAAAGTATCGCGTTCTGAAGAACGTGCTTTGACTCTGCAAGACAACTAAGTCGAATCAGAATTGTATAATTGGCCAAGATTTCATAATCTTGGTCTCAAGTGAAAAAGTCTGACTTTAAGTCCACCATCATTTTTACTGACGGCGCCTGCACCGGCAATCCCGGTCCAGGCGGATGGGCTGCTATTCTCGTCAATCCTGAAGGACAAGTTTTAGAATTGGGCGGCAAAGCCGCGGAAACAACCAACAATCGCATGGAGTTGATGGGTGCGATCAAAGCGCTTAAAGCAATCCGTGCCCCTCACCCCCATCCCATCGTGGTTTACACCGACTCGACCTATGTAATTCGCGGGATCACCGAATGGATCTGGGCGTGGCGCTCGCGCGGCTGGAAAAATGCCGAGGGCAATGACGTTTCAAATCGCGAACTTTGGGAAGATCTCTCACGCGAACTCACACGCTTAAAGCCACAAACTATCGATTGGAAATACGTCCGCGGCCACACCGGCGTGCCCGGTAACGAACGGGTCGACGAAATCGCCGTAGCTTATGCCAATGGCAAATGGGTCGAGCTTTACAAGGGCACGCTCATTCAATACGGCGTTGCTATTTACGACTTGCCTGAAAACCAAGACCTTCCTGAAATGAGACCGCGCGAGAAAAAAGCTGCGGCCCATTCTTACCTAAGCTATCAAGGCGGAGTAGTGCGCCGCCATCACAACTGGGCCGGTTGCGAGCGCCGCGTGAAGGGCCAATCGGGAGCTAAATTCAAAAAAGCCATGAGTGCGGCGGAAGAGCCCGAAATCCTAAAAGGATGGGGCCTCAATGTGAAGACGCCGATAGTGGACGACTGACTTCTTAGCCGGTTGTTCTTTCTTAGTGGTCGGTAACGCCACTAATGGCGGCAAGATCACCAAGCCCATCAGCAGGCGGCGAAGAATCGGTAAGAATTTGCGATCCACTTTGCGCATACCTACTCTTCGGTATGGCGGCCGCGCAACCTTCTAGACCTCGGTCCAAACACTCTAGGAATCCAGCCCAAAGCCCATCAAATTAACTTGATCCTCGCCCGAAAAGAATGACGTGAAGAAGTGGGTCGAAAAACTAATCGAACAATTTGATTTTGATTGGGAAAAGAACGGCGGCAGCCCGGGCGCTGGCGGAGCTATGCCCCCCGGCATGTCTGAAGAGCGTGCGACATTGCTCTTTGTGATCGATACTTACAGCAAGCACTTACTGGAAATCACTGGCCATCCCGTCCGCCGCACGCGTGAAATGCTCGATGAATATATGAAAGAACTTTTGCAGCAAGGCGATACGGAGAAGGTGCTCTTCCGCTTTCGCCAATTCTTCTCAGCCTACCGCCTAGACGAGACGGCTTATGTGCAAAAAAGCTTCGAAGAATTTCGCGGCATCGTTTGGGACCTGGTCGATCAACTCAGCGAAGATATGAGCGAGACCGAAAAAGAAGACGCCGAAATTCGCCATCACCTCGAGGAACTCAAAGAGGCGGTCGAGACCAACTCCATCGATTATTTAAAATCCGAATCGCGCAAGTTCATCGACTGTTACGTTGAAAAACAGTTCAAAAAACAAAAACGCGCCTCGACCCGCATGAAGAGCATTCGCAAGAATCTCAATGTAGTCAAAAAGCAGCTCACCGAAGCCAACGATACTATGCGCCTCGACCACCTGACCTCGGCATTGAACCGCAAAAGCTTTGACGAATACTGCACGCAGTTTTATAAATTGCACTCCTCTGGACAGCAACCTTTGAGCTTGATGATGCTCGACATCGATCACTTCAAAAAAATCAATGATACTTTCGGGCATCCGATCGGCGATTTCGTTCTGAAGGAGCTGGTTAAAGTCCTAAAGGATGTTTTCCATCGCGAAGCCGATGTTGTTGCCCGAGTGGGCGGCGAAGAATTTGCAATTATTCTCCCCGACTACACCACCGATATGGCTTTAAAAAAGGCCGAAGAATTGATGAGCAAAGTACGCGCCGCGGTTTTCGTGCACGAAGAACATAAATTGACCTTCACGGTTTCAATCGGGATCTCACAACTCTGTACGGGCGAAGAGATCGCCGGCTGGATCAAGCGCGCGGATTTGGCGCTATACAATTCCAAGAACACAGGTCGCAATCGCGCGACGGTCGCACCCGAAGCGCTTCATCGGGTAGCCTGACCCTCAATTGAAAATGAACTCGCGAGTGTGTATTCAGAAAACCACGCGTTAAGCTTTGCATGTAACGCGTCGTTCTGTTGCCCGATCTTTTTTATCGCTACGGCAACTACGGCACCCTCGTTCCAAAGGAAGTTATGAAGGGCGACTTTCGGTCCGTCGTGGGCCCTCTTATCGCGTCCACCAATAGTCACAAGGCCGCGGAAGACACGGCTGCGTTCCTATCTTATCTGGATAGTCGTGACGATGTGGCGGGTAAGGGAGTTGGCACCGTTGGGTTTTGCATGGGCGGGGGAATGGCCCTGTCGGCGGCGGGCTACTATCCTGATCGCATCGCCGCGGCGGCCAGTTTCCATGGTGGAAATTTGGCCAGCGATTTGCCGACGAGTCCGCACCTGCTCGCCCCCAAAATAAAAGCGGAAGTCTATGTCGCGGGCGCCGATAAAGATCAAAACTATCCTCCTGAAATGGCCCAGCGTCTTGAGAAAGCGCTGCTCGAAGCAGGCGTGCGTTTTAAATGCGAGATCTACGCGGGCAAAGCGCATGGCTGGATGAAGCCCGATATGCCCGTCTATGACGCCGGCGCCGCTGAGCGCGGGTGGAAGGAACTCTTCGCTTTGTACGCTCGTCGGCTTTGATAAACTCAGGGCAACGACGCCCCGCTTTCGATCTGACACCTGTCATCCCTCTAGACACCCGCCATAAGCCAATACGCGCCAATCGCCCGCTAAACACGTCCACGTTTTAACAGGCAAACGACTAGACAGTGTCAACAACCTACACGGTTAAAACGCATTAAACGCGGCCCCGAGTTTGCTCTCACCTTCAAGCAACCCAATCAGTCGCGAAAGGAATTGTGACTATGAAAGGTGAGATACTGATCTCGTTTACCTTAGGACTCGCTAGCCTCTTGCTCTATAACCACGGACGACAAGAACCACTTACGGTTCCCCCAACCGAGCAAGAGCCAACGGTAATCACCGACGAGCCCGATGATCCTCACCTTTCCCTAAATTGGGGCCTCGAGCAGGTGCATGCTCCCGCTGCATGGAAGCGGCAAAAAGGATCACGGGACGTGATTGTGGCGGTGATCGACACAGGATGTGACGTTCACCATCCCGATCTGCACGAAAATATCTGGCGCAATCCGGGTGAAGCCGGCGCCAATTCACATAATGGCATTGATGATGACGGCAATGGTTTTGTTGATGATGTCTATGGATGGAACTTCTCAGCAAATACCGGTGACGTCACTGATGAGCATGGGCATGGGACTCACATCGCGGGGATTATCGGAGCCACGAATGGCGTCGCCCCACATGTGAGTCTCATGATTTTAAAATACTTCGACCCCGAAGCTTCGGGTCTAGAGAACTTGCGCAATACAATCCGCGCCATTCACTACGCGGTAAAAATGGGCGCCGATATTATCAATTATTCAGGCGGAGGGATGATCCGCAGCCATGAGGAAGAAGAAGCTTTACGCTGGGCCGCCGCTCAAGGCGTACTGATCGTCGCTGCCGCGGGCAACGAGGGCGTCAACACTGACTTCTCGCACTTCTACCCGGCCGACTACGATCTGCCCAATATTCTCTCAGTCGCCGCCGTCGATCGCCAAGAACATCTCTTAAAAATCAGCAATTACGGAATGCAAACCGTAGCCCTTGCCGCCCCCGGCAAAAATATCTATTCAACCCTGCCCAACGGCCAACATGGCTACATGACCGGAACCTCCCAAGCCACCGCCTTTGCCTCGGGAGTCGCGGCATTACTCATCGCCAACGACCCCCAAATGCGCAACCCTCGGGCCCTGATCCAGCACTTAATTAAATATTCATCGCGCCGAACGGCACTTAAAGGCAAACTTCGCTCGGCTGGAATTCTCGATGCAAAAATGGCTTTGGATGGCTCGGATTTTAGACAGGCAGAGAACTAAGGGTTTTCTTAGCGATCTTCCCGCTCTCAGTCTTGGGAAGATCTGCCAAAATCACGAACTGCTGCGGAACTTTGAATTTGGCCAAATGTTGCAAACAGTGTTCACGTAACGTTTCGGCCGCAGCCTCTTTGCCCGCTTCGAACGAAACGAAAGCACGACCACACTCGCCCCACTTTTCATGAGGCACGCCGATCACCGCCACTTCACGCACCGTCGGAAATCGGCGTAAGACCTTTTCAACTTCAGCGGGATAAACATTCTCGCCACCGCTAATGAAC
>Ga0207055_1174_pt1 | contig 12649 bp, 10 predicted proteins | sample Alteio_BWMinCont_57_FD_153293 | JGI IMG/M metagenome (GOLD analysis project Ga0207055, IMG submission 153293) | Enriched cells from forest soil in Barre Woods Harvard Forest LTER site, Petersham, Massachusetts, United States -... | ecosystem: Environmental > Terrestrial > Soil > Temperate forest >...
CCGCTGGCCTTAAAACGCGCCGCCATGAACAGCGCGCTGGTGGTTCAAAACCTGGGCGCCCAGCTTGGCCTGGAACCCATGGAACACCTCGATGCGCATCTGGAAGGCATTAAACTCGAAGTGGAAGATTTGTCGCCGAAGTCTGCCAAGCGGTAATTATTTAATGCCGTAAATTTCGCCGTACTTGGCCCAAAGATACTCGACAAAATACCGGCTGTTGAGGGGTTCTCCGGTGACGCGTCGGGAAAGTTCGTCGGGTAATTCCACGTGGCCATGGTGGTGAATTTCCTGGTTTAGCCAGTTTTTCAGCGGCAGCAGTTTCCCCTTGGCAATCTGGTCTTCCAGGGATTTTACCTGCTTTTTGGCCGTGTTGAAAAACTGCACCGAATGCAAATTCCCCAGCGTATACGTGGGGAAATACCCAAACGATCCGTGCGACCAATGCACGTCTTGTAAGCATCCCAGCGTGTCGCTGGGCGGTGTAATGCCCAGATATGATTTCATGTTTTTGTTCCAAACCGCAGGGATGTCTTTGACTTTTAAATCCCCTTCGATCAGCGCTTTTTCAATTTCATAGCGCAGCATGATGTGCAGGTTGTACGTCACTTCATCGGCTTCCACCCGGATAAACGAGGGCTCCACAGTATTAATTGCTTTGTAAAACTGCTGCATGGTAATGCCATCCAACGGCTTGGGAAACAATTTTTTGAGTTTCGGATAAAAATACGTCCAGAACGCTTTGCTTCTTCCCACTAAGTTTTCCCATAGCCGGGACTGCGACTCATGAATCCCCAGCGACACGCCGCCATCCAGAAACGTGCGGGCAAGCGCCGGATCAACGCCTTGTTCATACAGCCCATGGCCGCCTTCATGCAGGGATGAAAACAGCGCCGAGACAATATCGGTTTTAAAAACCCGCGTGGTCAACCGCACATCCCTGGAGCTCATGCCCATGGTAAACGGGTGTGCCGCCTTGTCCTGGCGTCCACGGGCAAAATCAAACCCCATGGCTTCCAAAACCGTGATCGTAAATTCCCACTGCTTGTCTTCCGGGTAGGTTTTGTTGCGCAAAAACCCGGCGTCCGGTTTTTTCGGCGATTCCTGAATGGCTTTGACCAGCGGCACCAAATCTTTCTTGAGGGCGCTAAACAGCGTGTCGGTTTGCTTTACGGTCAACGTGGGCTCATACAAATCCAGCAAGGCATTGTAGGGAGAATCCTGATACCCGATGACCTTGGTCGTCTGGCGATTCAAATCGATGATTTTCTCCAGCACCGGGGCAAAGTTGCTGAATTTATTGTCTTTTCGGGCACTCACCCAGATGGGGTGCGCTTTGGCGGTGACCTCGGTCATTTCCTGCACCAGTTTTACGGGAATTTTGGTTTCGCGGTCATACTCCTTGGCAACTTCGCGCACCAGCGCCTGGTCAATCCGATCCAGCTTTTGCTTGCGCAGGGTTTTCAGGAGGTTGCCCATGGTTTCCGAGGTCAGCATCTGGTGAGACAGCTTGGCCAGGGTTGATCGCTGGTGAGCACGCGTTTCGGCGCCTTCCGGGGGCATGTAGGTTTCCAAATCCCAGCCCAGTAGCCCCTGTGCTGCCCGCAGGTCTATAATTTCGGCGGTTAATTCCTTTAATTGCGCTAACGCATCCATCAGCGGCCTCCTCTCGTCATCACTGCGCCCATGGTATTATCGTCTCACGTTTTTGTTTGTAAAAGAATCATTTTAAAGGGCAGTGTTGTTGCGATCCTATATTCTCGTTTTGGACCTCGGTACGACGGGTATCAAGGCGTGCCTGATGAACCGGGAAGGCCGCATTGTGGCGCGGGGCTACCGCAAAGTGCCGCAGCTTTACCCCAAACCCGGCTGGGTGGAACAAGATCCCATGCAGCTTTGGCAGTTAACCCTGGCCGGAATTGACGAAGCCTTTCGGCAGGTGGCATGCGGCTGGGGGGATGTGGACGCCGTAGGCATCACCAACCAGCGGGAAACCACGATTTTATGGGACAAAACTACGGGGGAGCCGGTTTATAACGCCATTGTGTGGCAATGCCGCCGCACCGCAGACGCATGCCAAGCTCTGGCCCAAAATGAAGCGCTGGCTGAAGATATTCATGCTCGAACGGGATTGGTGCTGGATGCATATTTCTCAGCGAGCAAAATCCAGTGGTTGTTTCAAAACGTGCCCGCTGTCGGTGAGTTGGCGCAAGCGGGGAATTTATTGTTTGGCACCGTGGATACATGGATCCTCTGGAAGCTCACGGGGCAAGCTGTCCACGCCACAGACTACACCAATGCGTCTCGCACGATGCTATTGAACATTCAGACCAAAACCTGGGATGACATGCTGTTACAGACTTTTGGTGTTCCATTGGAGATTTTACCGGTAGTGAAAAAATCCAATACGCACTATGGGCAGGTGGATCCGGCGCTCACGGGCGGCGTTGATGTATCGATCACTGCGCTGGTGGGCGATCAACAATCGGCGCTCTACGGCCAGCAGTGCTGGGAGCCAGGCAGTTGCAAAAACACGTTCGGCACCGGTGCATTTTTGATGATGAATCTTGGCGAGCGATTTTTGCTCTCGGATAAAGGACTTTTAACGACGTTGGCTTGCGATGCACAAGGCAATCCCTGCTATGCCTACGAAGGCGCCATCTTCATTGCCGGGGCTGCTCTGGAGTGGCTCAAAGATAGCTTGGGTATTATTGGATCTTTCGATGAAGCGGATAATCTGGCGCAGTCGCTGAACAGCAATGACGGCGTGTATTTTGTGCCCGCGTTTGTAGGGTTGGGCGCGCCGTATTGGCAGCCCAATGCCCGCGGTGTCATCACCGGGTTAACGCAGGGCACCGGCAAGGCGCACATGGCGCGGGCGGCGCTGGAAGCCATGGCCTACCAAACCGCAGACATGGTCCGCCTGATGCAAGCGGAATCGGGGCTGGCGATCGATACGCTGAAGGTGGACGGCGGCGTGAGCCAGTCGGATTTTCTGATGCAGTTTTTAAGTGACATGATCCAAAACGCCGTCTGCCGCATGAGCGACCCCGACTTGACCGCCAAGGGTGCCGGGTATCTGGCGGGTCTGGCCAGTGGGTTTTGGGGCTCGGTTGCGGAAGTTCAAGCATGCCCAGAAGGCCAGCAGGTGTTTCATTCCCGGATGCGCTTGGTGGATCGGGAGGGTTATCAAGCAGGGTGGGAGAAAGCCGTCGGGCAAGCGGTTTCAAATTGAGATCAGCAAATACACATCATGCTGGCCGCTTGCTGGCATGGAGTACCGTTAATCCTACCACTTGACCGTTTTCGTAACGAATAATCAAATCATCGTCGGTGAGTTCGCTGTCATCAGCAACGCTGGGCTTGGTAAAATTAACATACAGCGTGTCTGCCTCCTCGTCATAAGACATCCAGATCATCTTTTGCGCCGCTTCCTGAATCGAAGGCAGCAGGTTCAAAAATTGGCTGATGTTAACCGGTTTTGCGCTCATAGCAGAGTCTCCTGTTTTGAAACGCCTGAAGGCGTTTGGTTAAAAAAGCGGTGATGACAAAGCCGTCCGTGTCATCGATTTCCTTATAGACAACCACCAGCCATTTATTGTCCGACAAGGGCTTTAAAGCCAGCAACTCACCCTGGTTGCCTTCATAAATGCGGGCTGGATGGGCAATGGTTTCCAAAACCTCCCGGCGAAAACCCGCCAGTTCGCAATGCTCCTCAGTGATATGAATCCATCGCTCGTCCGGCAGGCGAATGGGGATGTTGTTTACAGAGGAAGTTGCCATGCTGATATTATCACCTCTGTGTTGTTCAACTGGCAAGGGGCAAAACCAAGGTATTTTTACTTAAAATAATAAAAACAATTAAATAAACACTTGTTTAATTTTTAGCACAAACCCCAAAAACCAAGCCTTTATACATGCAGGATGGGTTACAAGCGTTAGACAATTACGGGGGACAGATTATGCTAGGATCAGGACGTATAATGCAAACACAGCTTTTTCCACAAAAAGAGAGCGCTCCAAAAAAAGGGGATGAACCAAAGTCCATCAAAGAACAACTGGAAGAATTGACAGACTTCGCCAGAGATTTAACAGCACGACTCAATGGACTTGACCCAGCAATGTTCAAACCATCTCAGAAACCATCATCCGACTATCCTGAGATAGAGTTCCATCTTAATGGAGGAGCCGCGAGAGAACTTCTTAAACGCAAACAGAAAGATTAGGATTTTACAATTACAAACCAAGAACCCGGTCCATACGGACCGGGTTCTGAAGTGACAGTTAAGTTTTTTTTCTAGTAGTCGTCCATGCCACCGGGCATGCCGGCGCCTACGGGTTGTTTGCGCTCGGGGAGATCGACCACCAGGGCCTCGGTGGTGAGGAGCAGACCGGCGACGCTGGCGGCGTTTTCCAGGGCGCTGCGGGTTACCTTGGCCGGGTCCACGATGCCTTTGGCGAACAGGTCGACAAACTCACCGTGCTGGGCGTCATAGCCCATATTGGCTGCGAGCTCTTTCACTTTTTCCACGATGACTTCGCCACGGGCGCCTGCGTTGTCGGCAATCTGGCGGCAGGGGGCTTCCAGCGCGCGGTACAGAATTTCTGCGCCGGTGCGCTCTTCAAGGTCTTCCATCTTGGCGGTGAATTCCTTCAGGAGCTTTTGCGTTTTCAGCAACGTGGTGCCGCCGCCGGGAACGATGCCTTCTTCAATGGCTGCACGGGTGGCGTTCAAGGCGTCTTCCAGGCGCAGCTTGCGATCTTTCAGTTCGGTTTCGGTGGCCGCACCCACTTCGATGACGGCAACCCCACCGGACAGTTTCGCAAGACGCTCTTGGAGTTTTTCTTTATCGTACTCGCTGTCGCTTTCCTCAATCTGGCGTTTGATTTGCTTCACGCGGGCTTCCACCTGGGTTTTGGTGGCGTCATCCACCACCACAATGGTGGTTTCCTTGTTGACGGTCACGCGGCGGGCCTTGCCGAAGAAGTTTTGCTTGGCGACGTCTTCCAGCTTGATGCCGAGGTCTTCGGTGTACAGTTGGCCACCGGTCAGAACAGCAATGTCTTCCATCATGGCCTTGCGGCGATCGCCGAAGCCGGGGGCTTTCACAGCCACGGCGCGGATGATTTTGCGCATGTTGTTGACGACCAATGTTGCGAGGGCTTCGCCTTCGACGTCTTCGGCAATCAACAGGAGGCCGCGGCCTTCACGGGCAACGGTTTCCAGGATGGGAACCAAATCGGAAACCAGGTTGATTTTTTTGTTGACGCAGAGTACAAAGGCGTCTTCCAACACGGTTTCCATGCGCTCGGGGTCGGTGACGAAGTAGGGGCTGATGTAGCCTTTGTCAAACTGCATCCCTTCCACCAGCTTGAGGCTGGTGCCCACGGATTTGGATTCTTCGATGGTGATGACACCGTCTTTGCCCACTTTTTCCATCGCTTCGGAGATCAGTTCGCCAATGGTTTCGTTGCCGGCGGAAAGGCTGGCGACCTGGGCAATGGCTTCCTTGGTTTCAACGGGGCGGGCCTGTTTTTTGATTTCTTCCACCACGAAGGCCACGGCCTTGTCGATGCCGCGCTTGATGCCCATGGGGTTGGCGCCTGCGACGACATTTTTCAAGCCTTCTTTAACGATGGCCTGGGCCAACACGGCGGCGGTGGTGGTGCCATCACCGGCCACGTCGTTTGTTTTGGAGGTGACTTCGCGGATCAACTGGGCGCCGGCGTTTTGCTCGTGGCATTCCAGGTCGATTTCCTTGGCGATGGTGACGCCGTCATTGATGATTTGCGGGGAGCCGAATTTTTTCTCCAGCACGACGTTGCGGCCTTTGGGTCCCAGCGTCACCTTGACGGTATTGGCAACGATGTCAATCCCTTCTTCAAGGGCGCGGCGGGCTTCTTCGTCAAACAGAATACGTTTTGCCATGGTTTGTAGTTCCTTTCTCAATTACATTTCAGTATTTAAGTTTTTAACTGGATGTCGTCCGTGCCCTCCCTCTTTATGGGGGAGGGAGTGGCTGTTAGGTTCGCCGCTTCTCGGTAGAGAAGTGGCGGGCCTTACAGCCACGGGTGGGGGTTACTCAATCACGCCCAAGATATCGCGCTCGGCGACGATCTTGTACTCGACGCCTTCGTGTTTCAGGTCGGTTCCGCCGTATTTGGGGAAGAGAACCTTGTCGCCAGGCTTCACGGTCATTGCTTCACGCGTACCGCTGTCCAGGGTTTTGCCGGGGCCAACAGCAATTACTGTGCCGCGCTGGGGTTTTTCACGGGCTGTATCGGGAATAAAAATGCCGCCCGAAGATTGTTCGGCTTCCGGATCAATTTCAATCACCACTTTGTCGGCCAGGGGTTTTAATTTCAATTTGGTTGCTGTTGCGGGCATGAGAACCTCCTTGGTTATCCAAAACATCACTCTAAACGCCGATCTTGAAAATCGGTTTCTCCCGATTATAGTGTCAAGGTGGATTTGAAAGTAAAGTCGATTAATGAAAGTTTAATGATCTGGCCCCCACCCGTGGCTGTAAGGCCCGCCACTTCTCTGATCGAGAAGCGGCAAACCTAACAACCACTCCCGCCCCCATAAAGAGGGCGGGGCGAAGAGCGACCTTTTTTCATGTATGCACACACTAAAATAGTACAAGCGTCGCCCCGCCCTCTTTATGGGGGCGGGAGTAGCCGTTAGCGGGGCGCTTCTCCTTTGGAGAAGTGCTTCGCTTACGGATACGGGTGGGGGCCCCTCCGGGAAATCCGCTATTTGGACGAGTGGGAACAGGCGGTTTGCACAGTAAGATGATGGCGGGAAGGAGTGAAATGGGTGCTTAAGACGGTGATCTTTGTCTTGCTGACCAGCCTTGTGTTTTCAGGCTGTGGCCAGCCGCATGCCACGTCCGGCCTGGCGGATGGCTTGGCTGCCGCCAGAGCGGCGCAGATTCCACCGGAATTGAAGGCGACCAAGGAACTGCTGGATGTGGCGCTTCTGGCAAATATCACCCGCCCAGACCCGTTTCAATCGCTGATTGTGACTGAAAAACCCACTACTGCAGCCGCAGCGCCGGCGCCCATCGAGAACCCGCTCAGCGGCTACTCGCTTGCGGGCATTATGTACCGGGGCAAAAATTCACTGGCTATTTTGGGCATACCGGGGGGAAGCAACAAGATTGTTCATACCGACCAGATGTTGGAGGGCACCAATGGCCTGCAGATTGCCGTGGCCCAGATTACAACCCGTTCCGTGACATTGCAGGTGGTGGATCCGCCGGGTGATTTGCCTGCCAATATGCGCACCACCACGCTGAAAGTGGAAAGTATGGTTGGACACAAGGCAAAAGGTTCCGCCGACGCCAAGAGCATCTCCACTGGCCAGACTCCGGGAGGAGCCGGGGATGGTCTATCGTCGATTGTTCAACAATTGTCCGGTAAGGTTACAGCATCCACCGGTGCGCCTGGCGGTGCATCCAATCAGATTACCGGTGCCGGTTTACCGCCAGCAATACCGGCTGGCCCAACGCATTAATAGATTGATTATCAAGAGAGAGGTTTCATCCTGATGTTTCATCAATCCGCAAAACGCAAGCAATGGATTGCCGGCGCCCTGGTGACAGGCATGCTGATGCTCCCCGGTTTATGGTGGACAGCAGCGTCTGCCGCAACCCCCGCGAACGACAGCAGTACTGTTCAAATTAAGACCGGCATTGCGCTGGGTGCCAAAGGCGATCAGATTATTCCGTCCATTTCGCTTCGGGATGCCGATATCAAGGACATCTTGTACAGTCTTTCCGAGCAGGGTGGGTTCAACCTGCTGGTGGACGATGGTGTGACCGGCACGTTGAGTCTCGATTTGAAAAACACCTCCATTAATAAAATTCTGGAATACGTCATGACCCTGGCCGATTTGACCTATTACAAAGACGGCGGCACGATGATTATCACCAGCAAAAAAACGGGGGATGATAAGTCCCTGAACAAGCTGGTGCTGAAGTCGATACCAGTGAAATACAGCAATGCACAGGATTTGAGTGATGTGCTCAACAACACGGTATTCAGCGTCAGTCGCCCCGGCGGTAACAAAAAAGCCGTTGCAACGGCGGACCCCCGTACCAACTCCATCCTGGTAATGGGCAACGAACTGGACATTGATCTCGCGAATCGCGCCTTGCAGCAATTGGATTTCCCGCTGCAGCACAAAACATTTTTCTTAAAAAACGCCAAGCCTGAGGATGTGGCCAATACCATCTCGCAAACCCTGTTTTCAATCGGTTTAAAATCCGCCGGGGGGGGCGGTGGCGGCACCGGAACTACCGGCACCACCGGCGCTACTGGTGGTACAGGAGGTACAGGTGGTACAGCAGCTGCTACCGGCGCTACTGGTGGTACAGGAGGCACTGGTGGTGCAGCAGCAGGTGCTACCGGCGCTACTGGTGGTGCAGGAGGCACTGGTGGTGGTACAGCAGGTGCTACTGGCGGTGGTAGCGGTACTGGTCCTACCACTGCTTACGGCAGCGGTACTGTCCAGGTATTGCAGGGTGGGCCGGTTACGTTTATTGCAAATGACGCCAACAATACGCTCACGCTCATCGGCACTGCCCAGCAGATTCAACTGGCAGAGGATATGCTCTATGATCTGGATATCAAGCCGCCGCAGGTGGCCATCCAGGTGAGTGTTGTTCAATTGGATGAAAACCGGACAAAAGGTTTAAATGTTGGTGTTAACCAGACTCCCGGCCAACTCAGTATTCAAGGGCCAAATGGGGGGCTCAACTATAATGGGGTAGCCACAACGCTATTTTGGGACAGCACCGGTAATCTGATTAAATCAGCCGGTAGCAGCAGTCTTTTGTCCGCATTGGGATTACAAGGTACTTATACAACCACCAAGTCCAAACTATTGGCAAATCCCACACTGCTGGCAGTGAGTGGCAGCAGTTCCAGCATGAATGTCCAGACGGATACCTTAATTGGATCCCAAACCACCACAACGGGGAATCCGCCCATTACAACCACATCTCCCATTATCAAATCAGTGGGCATCAGTTTGACTATTACGCCTCAAGTGTCCAATGACGGCACGGTAATCCTGAACTTGGCGCCTACCATCAGTAATACCAATGGAACGCAAACGGTTGGTACCGGTTCATCTGCCACAACGGTTGGATTAACAAGCACCAATACTTTAACCATTGCGCAAGCCAGGGTTAAAGACGGCGAAACACTGATACTGGCAGGATTGATCCGTGAGGATTATTCAAGTAATTCAAGCAAAATCCCCTTTTTAAGTGATATTCCAGGCGTGGGAGCTTTGTTTCAACCGAGCAGCAACAATAGCAATACCCGCAAAGAAATCGTGGTGATGGTCACCCCGCATATTGTGAAGGAAGATGGTGTGCCCTACTTCCGCAAAGACTGGCAGAACAACATCTCCTATACCGAGGGAAGCCAGGTCGCCCATGCATATCGCAGCCAGGCAGTGCCCAACCAGGTCATTCCCGCTTCCGATACGACGGTGACGGTCTCCGGCAATGCGGTGCAGACGTTGGAACAGCGCCAGTCCGATCCCAACCTGAACACCGGCAGCGCCCCCACCCGCACCATGAATTTACCCCTTCGCACCTTCAGCGAAGTGTTGAAGTAATTCCGGCTGTAGGGGCACCCCTTGTGGGTGCCCTTTATGCATGTAGCATCGTAAACGTTTGTGTGGATGTTTACATTAATCCGGGCACCCACAAGGGGTGCCCCTACAGTAAGGGAATTAAATAAAGTATTCGCCTCAAGTTGCCGATACGCTCCATGAATCTCATCACATGGAGTCATCAAGAGGTCTGCCGTGGCTACCCAACCGCAGTCTGTCACACCGGAGGCAACAGCATTACCCGCTCCCCCCGCAAACCTGGTGGGGCAAAAGTTGCTGGGTGAAATTCTGGTGGAGATGGGGTTGATTACCCCCGACGTGGTTGAAGACGCGCTTCAGGAAGCCAAGAAAACAGGCCAGTATCTTGGGGCGGTGCTGGTGCGGCGGGAGAAAATTTCCAAGGAGCATTTGGGCAAAGCGCTTGCCCGGCAATTTAACAGCCAATACGTCTCACTGGGCAATATTGAAATTGACAAGAACCTGATCCAGCTTTTGCCGGAAGAGTTTATGCGCGAGAACCAGATTCTGCCCATCGGCCTGGAAGGCGGCAAGCTGGTCGTGGCCATGGTCGATCCCCGCAACCGCCGGGTGTGCGACGAAGTGACGTTTATCACCGGTATGCGCCCGCAGGTCTTGGTCACCACCTCACTGGAATTTGCGGAGACCTTTAACCGGTTTGTGCAGCAAGGGGCCGGTTCAAACCTGCTGGAAGACATTCATTCGGTTGCCAACCAAACCATCGGCAGCCGCGATGACCAGATTCGTCAGCAGCAGATGTCGGAAATGATGGATGCCTCCAACCCGCTGGTCAAACTGGTCAATTCCATCATCCAGGAAGCCATCGAGAAGAATGCCAGCGACATTCACGTTGAAGCGCGGGAGCAAACCTGCGTGGTGCGGTTTCGCATAGACGGCATTTTGCAGCGGATACTGGATATTCCGGTGAATATGGAATCCAGTTTTTTAACCCGCATCAAGGTGATGGCCCGCATGGACATCTCCGAGCACCGGCGGCCCCAGGATGGCCGGATTGGGTTGCGCTACAAAAACACCGAATACAACCTCCGGGTGAATTCGCTGCCCACCGGTGAAGGCAAGGAAAAAATCGCCATCCGGATTTTGCGTCCCTCCAAGAACATTACCGACTTTACGGATTTGGGTGTTGTGGCGTCCGACATCAAGAAGATTGAAACATTGTACAAATCCCCGTATGGCATTGTCCTGGTGTGTGGCCCCACGGGGTCCGGCAAAACCACGACGCTCTATACCGTTCTGCACAAAATCAACCAGGAAGTGCGCAATATATCCACCGTTGAAGATCCGATTGAGCTTCGCATTGAAGGGTTGAACCAGTGCCAGGTAAACACCAAGGCGGAGTTTACGTTTGCCACTGCCCTCAGGGCGCTTCTGCGGCAAGATCCCGATGTGATTATGGTCGGCGAGATTCGGGATTACGAGACGTTGGAGTCGGCCATTCATGCCTCGCTGACGGGCCATTTGGTGTTCAGTACCATCCACACCAATACCGCGGCGGCAACGGTCACGCGGCTGATGGAAATGGGCGCCAATCCCAGCATGATCTGCTCATCCCTGCTGGGCGTGATTGCACAGCGGTTGGTTCGCCTGGTTTGTAACAACTGCAAGGAAGTTTACGACGCCTCCGCCGAAGAGAAGGCGCAGATCTTTCCCAAGCATCCGGATCACCAGCAGAAGCCCTTGAAGTTGTATCGCAGCAGAGGGTGTAACCTGTGCGGCAGTTCCGGTTATTCGGGCCGGGCCGGGCTGTATGAAATCATGATGATGGATCGCAAAATCCGGCATCTCATCAGCAATAACAGCCTGGATATTGAAATCGAAGATGCCGCCGTTTCGGTCGGCATGAAAACCCTGTACATCTCCGGTCTGGAATTGCTCTTGAAGGGCAAAACCTCCTACGAGGAACTGGTGCGGGTCTTGGGTCCCACGCTGGGCCGGTCGGTATAGGAGCTGAAGAATGCCTACCTATCAATACAAGGCGCTCCGGCTTTCGGATCAGAATAAAATCCAGGGCACCATTATCGCGGAAACCGAACGCCAGGCCAGGGAACTGCTTAGAGAGCAGGAGCTTTATCCTACGGCAGTAAAAGTGCTGCAAATGAGCAAGGATGAAGAGCGGGTCAAGCGAAAATCCAGGGAGCCCTCCGCCTTTGAGTTGTGGACCGCCGAGAAGCTCTCGCGAATCGGCATGCAGGAAAGAATCAGTTTCACCCAAAACCTGGAAATGATGGTCAGGGCCGGGATTCCCATTACAGAGTCGTTGCTGTACATGGAAAGCTATATGGACAATCCCAAGTTCAAGAAACTGCTCAACGCGATTCGCATGGATATTCTGGGCGGGAGTTCTTTCAGCACGGCATTGTCCCGGCACCAGCATGTGTTTAACGAGATTTACATCAACATTGTTCACGCCGGGGAAGCCAGCGGGGAGCTGGAAAACGTTATGCACCGCCTGTACGAGATGCTGAGCGCCGAGGCCAAACTGCGCAAGAAAATCATCGCTGCGCTGGTCTATCCCATTATGGTTGTGGTGATTGCCGTTATCGTACTGCTGATCATGTTTATCTTTGTATTGCCCACCTTTGCCGATATGTACAGCAAGATGGGCATTCAGCTCCCCTTGATTACCCAGATTATGGTGTGGATTGGCCAGTTTTTGAAGAATTATTGGTATATTGCATTGGTCATTGCGGTCGTCGGGGGATATTTAATCAAGCGATACGTGTCGTCCGCAAGCGGCAAGGCCAATGTGGACCGCTGCATGTTGAAGGTGCCTGTGGTGAGTCCGCTGGTGGTTGCTGTTTCCGTCAGCCACTTTATTTCAACGTTGAACGTCTCCTTTGCAGCTGGCTTGCCGATTACCGATTGTATTTTCATGGCCTGCCAAACGGTGACGCACACCACCATTCGCCAGGCGTTTGACGAAGTGAATTTAAAAATACAGGCCGGGCAGCGTTTGGCATCGGCGATGGCCGACATCGAAAT
>Ga0207055_1165_pt1 | contig 12550 bp, 23 predicted proteins | sample Alteio_BWMinCont_57_FD_153293 | JGI IMG/M metagenome (GOLD analysis project Ga0207055, IMG submission 153293) | Enriched cells from forest soil in Barre Woods Harvard Forest LTER site, Petersham, Massachusetts, United States -... | ecosystem: Environmental > Terrestrial > Soil > Temperate forest >...
TAGGGAATTGCCGTCTGCAACAGCTGAAAAATAATTGACGCCGAGATGTAGGGCATAATGCCCAGGGCGAAAACGCTAAAGCGCTCTAAAGCGCCACCGGTAAAGGTATTGAATAGACCGAAAATACCGGCCGATTGCGATTCAAAAAACGCCACCATGCGATTGGCATCGACGCCCGGAACGGGAACGCGACAACCCAATCGGTAAATTGCCAAAACGCCTAAGGTAAAAAGAATGCGCTTACGAAGTTCCGCTGGAATGCTAGGTGCTGCCACTTAAAGTACCTCGATTTTTCCTCCGGCCTTTTCAAGAGCCGCTTTTGCGCTTTCACTGAACTTGTGTGCCCGCACGGTCAATCCCTTGGGAGCGTCGCCGCGTCCCAGGACTTTCACGCGCGACGCTTTGCGCACGAGCCCAGCCTTCGCAAAATCGTCGGGACCCACGGATCCAGAAAATGCCTGAAGCTGGTTTAAATTCACAATCTCACAGCGATCCACTCGAAAAGCTGTATTCGAAAATCCTACCTTAGGCATGCGGCGAATCAAGGGCGTTTGTCCGCCTTCGAAACCCCGGCGGATGGGCGTACCTTTACGCGCCTTCTGGCCTTTGCCACCCTTAGTGGAGGTTCCACCTTTGCCAGAGCCACGACCGCGGCCAAGAGCTTTGGTGTTATGGGTCGAACCACGATGTTTTTTTAATGACGAAAGAGCGCTCATCTTACTTCTCTTTTCCCACTTGCACATCAAGGAGGTGCTGGATTTTATAAATCTGGCCACGATTGGCCGGATTGTCTTTGATTACTTTCACGTCACGGATACGACGGAGGCCCAAGCAACGAGCGGCATCGCGCTGGTCTTTGGTGGTTCCGATCAAACCGCGTTTTAATGTCACTGTAAATGCTTTAGCCATATGTCCCTCGATTACTCAGCTTTAGTCGGACGGCGGTCAATCAATTGTGACAGACCATCCATCGTTGCACGAACCGCATTGTGAGGATTGGTTGTACCCACACATTTGGTCAAAATATCCTTAATGCCTACAGCTTCCAAAACCGCACGCACCGGACCACCGGCGATAACGCCAGTACCGGGAGATGCCGGAATCAAAATCACTTTGGCGGCGCCGAACGTTCCCGTCACTTGATGGTGAATGGTGCGGCTGTCTTTAATCTTCATAGTCTTCACGCCTTTTTTGGCGGCGCGACCGGCTTTGCCGATAGCTTCGGGAACTTCACCGGCTTTACCAGTGCCAAACCCGACGTCGCCTTGGCCGTTACCGCAAACCACTAAGGCCGCGAAAGAGAAACGGCGTCCGCCCTTGACCACTTTGGCCACGCGATTGATAGCGACAACCCGTTCTTGCAATTCACCTTGCTGCTGCTGATTTTCCACTTCATTGCTCCTTTAGAAGCTTAATCCGGCTTCACGCGCACCATCAGCCACGGCCTTGATGCGTCCATGAAACACGTAACCACTGCGATCAAAAACTACACTCTTAATGCTCTTGCCAAGGGCACGCTTGGCGAGCTCCTGACCAACGGCTTTAGCGGTCTCTACATTCTTCTTCTTGAGATTGCCCTCGAGAGTCGAATAAGCCACCAAGGTTTTACCGGTGCTATCGTCGATAATTTGCGCATAAACATGACGGCCGCTGCGATACACGCTAAGGCGCGGACGATCGCTAGCGCCATCCACCTTCTTGCGGATACGCGCGCGATTTTTCAAACGCTTCGTCACCTTATGCGCGGTTTTATTTTTGAGTTTAATGCGAATCACAACAACCTCACCTTACTTCGCAGCCGATAGGGCTCGGGCGGGCGGAAGCCGCGGATTTTCGCCGCCACTTGACCGACCTGTTCACGATTCGGGCCATTGATGATAATGCGAGTTTGCTTATCAACCGTGATCTCAATTCCTTGCGGGATTTGAAAAACCACCGGGTGACTGTAACCCAAAGTCAGCTCGAGCTTCTTGCCGCTGACCGCGGCCCGATATCCCACACCGTTGAGCTCAAGGTCTTTGTTCCAACCTTTGGTCACTCCGGTCACCGCGTTTTGAATCAAGGCACGATAAAGGCCATGATAAGCGCGCGATTCGGGAAGTTCGTTGGTTTTGCTCAACAGCACTTTGCCGTCTTCGATTTTAGCTTTGATCTCGGGGCGCATCCGCACTGTCATTGAGTGCTTAGCACCTTTGATCACCACTTCGTTATTCGGCGTAACTGTGACATTCACAGCCTTGTCGAAATATACTGGGGCTCTTCCTACACGTGACATAAGTTACCTACCAAACGTTACACAACAGTTCGCCACCGAGTTTGTCTTTTTTAGCGGTGTCGCCATCGACCACGCCTCGGTTGGTACTGAGGATTGAAATACCATAGCCATTACGCACTTCCTGGATCTCTTGTGAACGCACGTACACGCGTCGACCCGGGCGGCTTACACGATCGATCGAAGTGATGATCGGTTTGCCTTTTTCATTGTACTTCAAATATACGCGCATCACGCCTTGCTTGCCGTCGCGCACGACTTTGAAGGAGCGAATGTAGCCGTTATCCAACAAAATCTTGGCGATACCGACGCGCACATTCGAAGCCGGAATGTCCAATTTTTCGTGGCGAGCAGCCCCCGCATTACGAACTCTGGTTAAGAAATCACCGATTGTATCCATACTTCAAATACTCCTTAACGCTTTCTAAACGGCATGCCGAGTTGTTCAAGCAGCGCGCGTCCATGATTGTCAGTTTGAGCCGTCGTGCAGATCGTGATGTTCATTCCGCGCACATTGTCCACTTTGTCGTAATCGATTTCAGGGAAAATGATTTGTTCCTTCAAACCCATATTGTAGTTACCGCGACCATCGAAACCCCGGGGCGAAAGGCCACGGAAGTCACGCACGCGCGGCAGCGACAAGTGAATCAAGCGCTCGAGGAACGACCACATTCTGTCTTTGCGGAGAGTGACCATCACACCAATGGGCATGTTCTCGCGCAATTTGAAGTTCGAGATCGACTTTTTAGATTTGGTGATCACGGCCCTTTGGCCAGTGATGGCCGTGATTTCCTCAACGGCGTTGTTCAACACCTTGGGGTTCTTCACGGCTTCAGAGGTCGAGAGGTTGATCACGATCTTGCTCAGACCGGGAACTTCCATACGGCCCTTCACGCCAAGCTCTTTAATCAGAGCCGGGACCATTTCCGAGCGATACTTTTCTTTGAGCTGAATTTTGATCGGCTCAAACTTGGTTTTCTCGCGCTTGGGAGCGGCTTTCGCTTCGGCAGCAGCTTTCTTCTTTTTTTGGCCTTCAGCTTTGGCAGCTGCGGCGGCTTTGTCGTCGTTTTCGTCAGCCATTTTGAATCACCTCTGGCGCCAGCGACACGATCTTAACGAACTGCTTGGCGCGCAATTCACGCGCCACCGGTCCGAAAATACGAGTGCCAATCGGCTCTTTTGCGGCATTAATCAAAACCGCAGAGTTGTCATCAAAACGGATGTAGCTGCCATCGGCACGGCGCAATTTATGAACCGTACGCACGATCACGGCCTTGGCCACATCGCCTTTTTTTACTTTCGAATTGGGCATAGCCTCTTTGATCGAAACGACGATCACGTCGCCGATCGAAGCCCAACGGCGCTTGGTGCCACCGAGAACTTTAATGCACATGACTTCGCGGGCGCCCGAATTATCGGCCACGCGAAGACGGGTTTGCATCTGAATCATACTTGTACTCCCTCAAGCTCTTGCTGCCCTTTTTCAACGATTTCTATCAGGCGCCAACGCTTGGTTTTGCTCAATGGTCGAGTCATCTGAATGCGAACCATGTCTCCACGCTTCGCTTCGTTCTTTTCGTCGTGAGCTTTGAACACCGACGTTTTCTTCATGTACTTGCCATACTTGTCATGACGAACGCGGCGGAAGATTTTGACCGAGATGGTTTTGTTCATCTTATTGCTCACCACTTCGCCGACGACGTCTTGCGTGCGTCCGCGCGGATGTTCCTGTTTTTGTGTCACTTTAGCCATGGCTTATCCTTACTGTTTCTTTCCAAGTTTCATATGCAACGCCGTCATCAAACGCGCCAAATCTTTGCGCTTAAAGCGAATGTCGAGCGGATTGCCGAGCTGACCCAGCGTGTGCTTCATGCGCGCTTCGAAAACTTCGGTGCGCAATTGGCCCATGCGTTTGCGAAGTTCAGCACTTGTCATTTCTTTAATTTCTTCAAATTTCATAATCACTCCCGCACCACAAATTTGGTCTTAAACGGCAGTTTCGCAGCGGCGAGCTTGAAAGCTTCACTGGCTTGCTCACGCGTTACACCGTTCATTTCAAACATAATTCGACCAGGCAAAATCATAGCGACCCACAACTCAGGGCTACCTTTACCGGAACCCATGCGGGTCTCAGCCGGCTTTTTGGTCAGCGGCAAATTGGGGAAAACGCGTAACCAGAGTTTTCCACCACGCTTCACCGAGCGGCTCACAGCGATACGCGCGGCTTCCAATTGACGAGCCGACAAGCGACCAGCCTCGGTGGCAGCCAATCCGAAATCACCGAATGCGAGGGTGCTGCCACGAATCGCCATCCCCTTGAAGTTCGGGCGATGTTGGCGGCGCCATTTGACTCTCTTAGGACTTAACACGGTTTGCCTCCTCAATTTCACGAGCTGAGTAGACGTCGCCTCTGTAGATCCACACTTTCAAACCGATCAAGCCGTAGGTGGTCAGGGCTTCTGCAGTTCCATAATCAATGTCCGCGCGCAGAGTGTGCAGCGGAACGCTTTTTTCGTTGTACCATTCCGAACGCGCGATCTCAGCGCCATCCAAACGGCCGCTCACGCGAATTTTGATTCCGCGCACGCCGCCTTTAACCGCCGCGGCCAGAGCTTTTTTAAGAGCGCGGCGCCACGAGATACGTTTTTCCAATTGCAAAGCGATGTTTTCAGCCACCAATTGCGCGTCGAGGTCGGGCTTACGAACCTCCTGAATGTTTACAAACACTTCGTTGGTGGTCAGCGCTTGGATCTCAGCTTTGAGGGCGTCAATGCCAGTGCCTTTTTTACCGATCACAACTCCCGGACGAGCGGTCGAGATGATGATCTTAACTTTATTCGCAGCGCGCTCGATTTCGATCTTAGCTACGCCGGCGTGCTTGAGTTTATCTTTGATGAACTTACGCAGTTTATAGTCTTCACGGAAATTGACTTCGTACTGTTTGCCTTTGGCATACCAGCGCGAATCCCACGTCCTGATCACACCTAAACGAAAACCTATTGGATTAACCTTTTGTCCCACGTTTGCCTTCCCTATTACTTCTCGTCCAAGACGACTTTGATGTGGCTAATCTTTCTCTTGATACCCGAAGCGCGGCCCTGTGCACGGGGGCGGAAGCGTTTGATCGCCGGGCCCATGTCCACCGAAACATGCTTCACATAAAGATTGTCGACATCGATGACTTTCTTGTTCTCAGCATTCGCAACAGCCGACTCGATTAATTTCTTAACCAGCACGGCGCTCTTTTGCTTCATGAACGTCAACGAGCGGATCGCATCGTTGACGTCTTTGCCGCGAACTACATCCGCGATCAGGCGGGCCTTTTGGCATCCGACGCGGGCAAAATTTAAAGTCGCTTTCACTTCCATGACTTAACCTCTTACTTCTTCGCCGGTGCGGCGGCTGCCGGAGCCGGAGCTGCTGCTCCCGGAGCTCCCGCTTTCTTTTCAGCGTGGCCGTTGAATGTGCGCGTGGGCGCGAATTCACCAAATTTATGACCGATCATGTTTTCAGTCGCATACACCGGAATGAATTTGCGGCCGTTATGAACCGCGAAAGTCAAACCAACCGCCTCGGGCAAAACCGTCGAACGGCGCGACCAAGTTTTGATCACCTTTTTGTCGCCGGTCGATTTGGCGTGCTCGATTTTCTTGATCAAGTGGTGATCGATAAATGGACCTTTTTTTACTGAACGTCCCATCGTTATTTCCTCATCTTGCGTTTAGCACGCCGTTTTACAATCATGCTGTCGGTGCGTTTATTGTTGCGGGTCTTGAGACCTTTACAATTCACGCCCCAAGGAGTGACCGGGTGATGTCCTTTACCCACGCCTTCACCACCACCGAGAGGATGGTCGATCGGGTTCATGGCCTGTCCGCGGACTGACGGACGAATTCCACGCCAGCGCGCGCGGCCGGCTTTTCCCAAACTAATATTTTCGTTATCGGTGTTACCCACTTGGCCGATGCTCGCGCGGCAAATTGCCAGCACGTTGCGCACTTCGCCCGAGGGCAATTTGACTTGGCAATACTTGCCGATTTTTCCAACCAAGGTGGCTTCAGCGCCCGCACCGCGAGCCATCTGACCACCTTTGCCAGGACGCATTTCAACATTGTGCACGATCGTACCGGCCGGGATAAGTCCCAAGGGCAGGCTGTTTCCGGGTTTAATATCGGCGGCGTCTCCCGACATAACTTTGTCGCCAACATTCAAGCCGATGGGCGCCAAGATATAGCGCTTTTCGCCGTCGGAATAGTGCAAGAGCGCAATACGGCAGGTGCGATTTGGATCGTATTCAACCGAGTGAACAATCGCTGGAACGTCGATTTTGTCGCGCTTGAAATCGATATCGCGATACAAGCGCTTATGGCCTCCGCCTTTATAGCGGATCGACTTCATGCCGTGGTTCGAGCGACCGGCTTTGCTGTGCAGCCAGCTGGTCAGCGACTTTTCGGGCGTATCTTTTGTGATTTCCGCGAAATCGTAGCCGGTCATTGCGCGACGGCCAGGACTTCTCGGTTTAAATACCTTAATCCCCATGATTATGCTCCCTCAAACAAGCTGATTTTTTCGCCCTTCTTCAGGCGAACCAAGGCTTTCTTCCAAGTCAAAGCTTGGCCGACGCCGAATTTGGTGCGCTTCGCGCGACCGCGGCACATAGCCGTGTTCACAGAAGAAACTTTTACGTGGAAGAATTTTTCGACAGCTTTTTTGATTTCAGTTTTGGTGGCCTTCGACTCGACCTCGAATGCATACACGCCCTGTTCGGCGAGCACGCTATTTTTCTCAGTGATCAAAGGGCGCTTGATTACGTAGTACATTACTTCACCTCTCCACAGCGCTCGATGATGGCCTTGACCGAGTCTTTAGTGATGATGGCCGTGTTGTACTTGAGCAAATCGTAAACGTTCAGGCCTTCAACGCCGTAATAGCGGAAGGTGGCCAAGTTGCGAGCGGCGCGATTGAATTTGGCATCTTTAGCAGCATCGATCATGACGGCTTTTTCAACGCCCAATTTACTCAAGCGTTGAGCGAGATCTTTGGTCTTACCTTCTGAAGTCATCGAGTCGACAACCATCAGGCGGCCTTCTTTTTTCAAGAACGAAAGCGCGGTGCGCAGCCCGAGACGCTTCATCTTCTTGGGCAGAACATAGCTATAGTCGCGCGGTTCTGGACCAAAGGAAATACCTCCACCGGGCATCAAGGGCGAACGGATCGAGCCCTGACGAGCGTTACCAGTTCCCTTTTGCTTGAAGGGCTTCTTACCGCCTCCGCTCACTTCGCCACGATTTTTAGCTTTGTGAGTTCCCTGACGGCGGCACGCGAGCTGCCACTTGACCACAGTCTGCAAAATTTCTTTTTTAACTGGAACGTCGAAGACAGCGGCGTCGAGATCAACCGATCCCACTTTCTTCTTGTCCCAACCGATTACGTCTACACTTGCCATAGTTTATACCTTCGTTAAGCGAATCAAAGTGTTGCGTGCGCCGGGAACGGAACCTTTAACCAACAGCACATTTTCTTCGGGAATCACGTCGACAATTTTCAAACCGCTGATCGTGGAAGTCTCGTTACCCCACTGACCGGCCATGCGCTTACCGGGCATTACGCGACCGGGCCAAGTTCTGTTACCGACCGAACCGGGCTTACGGTGAAAGCCTGAACCGTGGCTCGCGGGACCACCGTTGAAGTTCCAACGGCGAACCGGACCTTGAAAACCGCGACCGCGCGAAAGACCGGTCACTTTGACCGTGTCGCCCTTCTTAAAACTGTCGATACCGATCTTTTGTCCAACCGCCGCGCCTTCAATCGGCTTTTCAAGACGAACTTCGCGCACGAACTTCGCGCCATTTTCAAAACCAGTTTTAGCGAGGTGCTTTTTGGCAGCGCCGTTAGTTTGCGACGCGCGATCGGGAACGAAAGCCACTTGCACAGCTTCGTAACCATCGGTGCTTGCCGACTTCACTTGCGACACGACCATCGGTTCATATTTCAAAACCGTAACCGGCACGCGCTCGCCGTCTTCGCTGAAGACTGCCGACATGCCAACTTTAAATGCGAAAAGACCGTCTAACTGAAGGTCTTTTCCGGATTCTGTTTTTTGCTCACTGTTTGCTTCGCTCATGTTTTATTCCTTAGACAACCGACAGTTTAATTTCCACATCCACGCCGGCCGAGAGATCAAGCTTCATCAGTTGATCGATGGTCTGTTGCGTGGGTTCCAAAATATCCAATAGACGTTTGTGAGTGCGCACTTCGAATTGCTCACGCGATTTTTTGTCAACGTGAGGAGAACGCAAAACAGTGTAGCGATTGATTCGTGTGGGCAGCGGAATCGGGCCGGCCACGCGCGCGCCAGTGCGACGTGCAGTTTCGACGATTTCTTTGGTCGATTGATCGAGCAATTTGTGATCGAATGCTCTTAAGCGGATACGGATTTTTTGACTCTGCATACAGTGACCTTCTCGTTAATTTTCAAAGCCTAATATCGCCAGTGCTTAGACAAAAGCACCCCTGTTCCAACCGACCATCAGCGCCCAGTCTCAATAAAATCTTGAGATTCTATCGACTTGGAAACATTTAGACCGAAGAACTAGAGTTGCAAGTCGGCTAATATGCTGGCACGGGAGGGCCTATGTCAAAGGGAAATCTAGGAATTTCCTAGGAAATTTATCGACCCATCTTGTTGAGAATCTCAGCCTCAACTTTGGGGGCGACCGGAGCGTATTGCATAAACTCCATCGAGAAGCTGGCGCGGCCTTGGCTCAAAGAGCGTATATCCGTTGCGTATCCAAAGAGCGACGCCAGCGGAGCCTCAGCATGAATGACTTGTCCGCCCGGCTTGGGACTCATGCTGTGAACCTTGCCACGGCGTGAGTTCAAATCGCCGATCACCGTGCCCATAAAGTCTTCGGGGGTGAAGATTTCGAGCTTAAACATCGGCTCTAATAGCTGAGATTTCACAGACTTAAGCGCCTCGCGCAGAGCCATGCTGGTGGCCACTTTGAAAGCCATTTCGGTGGATTCTTTGTCGCGAACCCGGTAGCTGGTGAAGGTAATCTTAACGCCCATAAGCGGATATCCCGCCAAAACCCCGACATCCGCGGCCTCGAGGGCGCCACTTTTTACCGCAGCCATTTGATCGGGATTGAGGCCGGCCGGAGCTTTAGATTCAAAGACAATTCCGGCTTCTATGCCGCGGGGCTCAATTTTTAGAGTGACCTCAGCGTACTGCTTTTCACCCGCAACTTCCTTTTCGAAGTGGCCATGACCTTCCGCCGAGCCTGTAATCGTTTCGCGGTAGGAGACCTGCGGTTTTCCAATATTGGCTTTGACCTTGTACTCGCGCAGCAGGCGATCAATCAGAATTTCGACATGCAACTCGCCCATTCCCGACAACAGCATTTGACCGGTTTCACTATCGATACGCACGCGCGAAGATGGATCCTCCTGATGCAGCCGTTCCAAACCGGCCACCATTTTCTCTTGATCGGCCACCGACTTCGCCTCGATGGCCACCGAGATCACTGGTTCGGGAAAAGTGATTCGCTCGAGCACAATCGGTCGCTTTTGATCACAAAGTGTGTCGCCCGTGCCCGTGAATTTCAGGCCGATCGCCGCGCCGATATCTCCGGCTTTTAATTCGGTGATCTCTTGCCTGGAATTCGCATGCATGCGCACCAGGCGCTGAATGCGCTCGCGCTTATTGGTGCGTGGATTGAGCAGAGTTTCGCCGGCTTTAACTATGCCTGAGTAAACCCGAATGAAAGTGAGGCTTCCCGCGAACGAATCGCTGGCAATTTTAAATGCCAACGCCGCTGTGGGCTCGGTGAAATCGGTCTTGGCTACGATCTCGCGCTCTTCTTTATTGGGGTCTTTTCCCACCACCGGCGGAACATCGAGGGGACTGGGCAAATAATAGAGCACACCATCGAGCATGGGCTGCACGCCCTTTTTCTTAAAGGCCGAGCCGCAGAATACAGGATTGATCGACATATTGAGCGTGCCCTTGCGCAAGCCCTGACGGATTTCCTGCACGCTCAGAGTTTCGCCGCCCAAGTATTTGTTCATTAAGGTTTCGTCTTGCTCGGCTGCGGCCTCGATCATTTGCTCGCGGAGATAAGCAACTCGTTGCTCGAGATCCGCGGGCACGGCCATCTCATGAATCTTTTCGCCGAGATCGTCTTTCCATAGCAGCGCTTTATTCTCGACCAAGTCGATGACGCCTTGGAAATTTTCTTCCGCGCCAATCGGCAATTGCACCGGAATCGGCCGCGCGCCCAGCTTTTCGCGAATGGTCTCCACCGACATTTCGAAATCGGCGCCAACGCGGTCCATTTTGTTGATAAAACAAATGCGCGGCACTTTATATTTATTGGCCTGGCGCCACACGGTTTCTGACTGTGGCTCAACGCCATTCACTCCGTCAAAAACCGCGACTGCGCCATCAAGCACGCGCAGCGAACGTTCGACCTCGATGGTGAAGTCCACGTGGCCAGGAGTATCGATGATATTGATGCGATGGTCTTTCCAAAATGTAGTGGTCGCCGCGGCGGTGATGGTGATTCCGCGCTCTTGTTCTTGCTCCATCCAGTCCATGACCGTGTTGCCGTCATGCACTTCGCCCATGCGATGGGATTTGCCGGTGTAGTAAAGGATGCGCTCGGTGGTGGTGGTTTTGCCGGCGTCGATGTGGGCCATGATCCCGATGTTGCGGGTGAATTTAAGCTCTTCGAGTTTTTGCGGATCGATGGCGCTCATGGGTTAATTTTTTGCCCTGATTTCGGGGGGAAAGCAATTTCTACCTTCGGCCGGGATCCGGCCATCACCTTCGGCGCCGAAGGTAAAAAACCGCCCTATTGCGCAGTGCTTCGCCGATTCAGCGAAACAATGCACCCCCGACCTCGCCCCAAAATAACCATCCCACAAGCCACATTCTTGAGGCCGTGGACGGCCGAGAGACGCCAATCGCATGGACGGAAAATCTCCTCGCCGAGAGTATCTGGCCATCGGAAACCAAATCCCCGCACCGATACAGGGCCCATGAGGTGATCAGTACTCTCGGTTCCTGAGGCCTAAATATTCGACCTCGGGAAAGCCGTCTTGCAGTCGCTGCCAAAATTCATCGCTCTGTAAAAATGGCGGAAAGACGGTCTTCTTTTCAAGCTCATGGCGCGCAACAAATTCCGCCGAAACAATGAGTTCACGTGTGGCTTCAAAGGCGTCGGCATTGGGCTTGCCTCCGAGGTCTTTGCACCAGAACCAAAGCTTACATTCACGCATTTCGGAGGTCTGCATATCTTCGACATAGGCGAGTCGGATGACTTCAGCTGTGATGCCCGCTTCTTCCTTAGTCTCACGAATCGCAGCTGCCTCAGCGTTTTCGTTTTCTTGGACGCGACCGCCGGGCAAGACGAAGAAATCCCAGGCGCCCGGTTTTTGATGGCGGACCATTAGGATCTTTCCATTACGACAAACGATCGATCCGGCCGAAATGTAGCGGGGTCTTTCCAAACGTCCTCCTCTTGCGCAGTGCTTCGCCGAACTCGGAGAAACACTGCAGCATTACCTTCGGCGCCGAAGGTAATGTCCGGCCTTCAATCGCCGCCAAAATAAAAAAGCCGACCAAATGGCCGGCTAGTTAACGCACATTAGACAGAAAAAGCGTTCCTTTTCCCAGTAGGAAAAGGAACGCCGTACCTCTACCAGTTGTAGTGCGAGAACGCCTTGTTGGCTTCTGCCATACGGTGAACGTCTTCTTTTTTCTTGATGGCGTTGCCGCGATTTGCGTACGCATCTGACAACTCGCCGGCCAAACGCAGGGCCATCGATTTTTCACCGCGCTCGCGGGAATAATCGATCAACCACTTCATCGCCAAAGCGAGGCGGCGCGAGGGGCGAACGTCAACCGGAACTTGATAAGTCGCTCCACCTACACGGCGGCTGCGAACTTCGAGGTTCGGTTTGCAATTTTCGAGAGCTTTTTTGAAAACCGTCAGCGGCTCTTCGCCGGTGACTTTGCTACGGAGTTCGTCGAGCGCGGTGTAGAGCGCCGAGTATGACTGGGACTTCTTCCCTTGAATCATCATCTTGTTAACGAACTTCGCAATCGTTAAGTCGTTATAGACAGGATCGGGGAGAATTTCACGTTTAGCTGCGGTTTTACGACGCGACATAAATTTCCTTTATTTCTTAGGCTTCTTAGCGCCGTATTTAGAACGGCTGCTGAAACGGTTGGCCACGCCTTGAGTATCCAAAACGCCGCGCACGATATGGTAA
>Ga0207055_1135_pt2 | contig 12423 bp, 18 predicted proteins | sample Alteio_BWMinCont_57_FD_153293 | JGI IMG/M metagenome (GOLD analysis project Ga0207055, IMG submission 153293) | Enriched cells from forest soil in Barre Woods Harvard Forest LTER site, Petersham, Massachusetts, United States -... | ecosystem: Environmental > Terrestrial > Soil > Temperate forest >...
TGCACCAATTATTGTTATGGGAGCATTAAAACCGCTCCTGGGATTTGAAAATGTTTTTAACATTCGTAGGCGCAAAATTTGAAGTTACCCGACGCTTTTATGAGCGCCTTACGGGCCTTACTTTTGCGTCTGAGCAACACGGTGCTGGTTTGCCACATCACGCCGCAGAGCAATCCAGACTACTTATTGAAATCTATCCCGAACTTAAAACCTTGCCTCCAAAAGACTGCTTCTTTATTGGCGAATATGTAAAAGACCCTAAGGCTACGAAAGCTGAGCTTATTGCCGAATATGGTGGTCAAGAACCTCAGCCAGAAATTCCGACCACAAAATCCGGCATCGCAACTTTGCGCGATCCGAATGGAATTTTAGTGAGGTTGTTTCCCAAACCAGCTGGCGTTGAATAAGAATTTTCATTAGCTGAGTTTTGGTCTTCCGCGATCTGCGGTAACTCAAAAGGACAATCGTCTAAAATTGTTTGATCAATCATTGTGTCCTCTCAAAAGTTTTTCAAAAAATCGTTTCTTTAAAATCACGAGACGCATAATACCAGAGAGAGGAGGGGTAGAAAAAATACTATAATACTTTCAATAACTTAGTACCAATTACGGAAAACAACTTACCTGTATTCAGTAGAATTATGGTAAGCAAATTCTTAAAATCATCCCTGCTTTCACAACTTACATTCATCTGATTTCTGTTTATTCAGATTAAGTGCGTTCACGGCACGTTGTAAATAATCTGGCGAATGTTTTCCGTAAACTTGTTCGACCATAGCTTCACTGTTACCCAACAACCGTGCAACTTCTCTTAGGGGTACACCATCTATAACAAGCCACGTTGCGGCGGTATGTCGCAAAACGTGTGGTGATGCTTTGATCTTACAATCTTTACATAGTCTGTTAAATGCTTGCTTTATTGATTTTACGGGCTTTCCATTGAACTCAATAACGTAGTCGGTAAGTGCCAATTCTTTTGCTTTGGATAACCTAATGTTCGTCTCGCTTCCATAATCAATTAAACTTTCGGCGCTGAGACCCGTCGCGTTTAGTCCACCATCCTACGTTAAAGTTTCAGGCAGCAGCTGCCCCTACACCTTCGACTTCGGGTGAATATCTTCTTCTTCAGTGCCGATTTTGCGATGGATTTCCTGAACTTCTGAAATCTCTTTTTCCGATAGCTCCTTCACATTGATAAGCCGGTTATCGGCGTGTCTGGTCGCGACTATTAACTCATTGAGTTTGACATGCAGTGTTGCGAGCTCTTTGTTCTGGCCGCGTTGTATCAGAAACACCATAAGAAAAGTAATAACGCCGATATAGATCGTTAATCCGCTTTCCCAGCCCGAAGAAAATCCGCAAACTTCGCCTGCGCCGAGCCAGACAAAAACGGAGAGTAGTGCGACGACAAATCCGCTGGCGCTACCCGCCCATTTTGCAAAACGGTGCGTAAATATTTCAAGCGGCTGAGAGAGCATTCTGTCCATTCCTAAAATCTTCTGGTTTTGGAAAGGACTAGATGATCGAGATCGTTGTTTTCAATGTAGATGTGAGGGTAGATGTAAGGTGGTGGCCGTCTTTATGACGCCTTGATGCGCAAAGACCCAAATACGCAGCTAAAACCGGTTACTTTCCAATTCAGAACGGCTTTTTGATATCCAAGGGGTTACCGTTCAGATTGAAAGTAATGTGTTTTGTCAGAGGGTTTCACAATGTCGGTTACAGGGTGGTTTGCAGGTTCTTTCGATGCTTACGGCAAGTTCATCGCCGCAGTCACTCTGGTTTTTCTTTTGGCCCCCGTCACAGTGCAGGCGTTGGATTGCGAGGGCGGCAGTATCACAGTTTGCAGCGCGACCATACCCATACCAGGTATGACACCGGTCGGTGGCAAGGCGACGGTTCATGTTCCGGCTTCCGTGCTGGGCGGCGCTTATGATGCAAACCCAAACATGTTAATTGATGTGCAGTGTGTCGGTGATATTTACGGTGCTGTCACTTACCAGCCGCTCGATCTCGATAGAATTTCCTGCGACCATTTCCCTTGTCAGGCTTCCAGCGTACGTGTGTGTGATGTTTCGGTCCCTGTTCCCGGCGGTACGCCCCTGGGTGGCGTTGTGCAAATGAACATGCCGACCCCTTACGTTAAAAGCAGTTTTACGGTACAGTGCGTAGGTAGCGCTGGTAATCCGCCTGTCTATCAGGTCACGGATCATTCGGCAGTCACCTGTCTTTCTCCCGCCACCAAACCATAATCGAGGCCTAACATGAAAAAACTTCTTCTTTTGACGGGTGTCTGTGCCGTTCTGGTTTGTGCGTCCGCCTATGCCGCTGAACCGATTACCACCGCATTTGTCGACAGCGCCGGGCAGACAATCGGCACGGCGACTTTGCAGGAGATGAAAGACGGCACGCTGATCACGGTCGATCTGCAACTGCCGGAAGGTACGCATGCCATGCATGTTCATGAAAACGGCAAATGCGATGCGCCTGATTTTAAAACAGCAGGCGGTCATTTTAATCCGACCCATCACAAACATGGCTATGAAAGTGCCGCTGGTTATCATGCGGGCGATCTACCCAACCTTTATGTAGAATCAACCGGTCACGTAAAGGCGGAAGTGTTTTCCACACATCTGCGCCTAACGGGCAAGAACGCTTTGAGTCAGGGCGCCATCGTCATTCATGAAAAAGCCGATGATTACAGCACCGACCCGTCCGGCAATGCCGGTGGTCGCATCGCCTGCGCGGTGATCAAACCATAAGTGGGCGTTATTTTTGTGAGCTTCCCAAACATTGCGCTTGGTTCTAGTGTAGATGTATGACCCAAGCCCCAAGAACATTTCAGCCGGAAGAGACAACAGGTATTGCCGGTTTATCGCCGCCTTACCTTATTCATCTGGGGTGTAATCGCACGCGGATACCGGGCTGGCTGAATATTGATGCCCGCGCGACCGATGCCACTAATCTGGTGCATGATTGCCGGGATCTCAGCATTTTTGACGACAAGAGCACCAACATGGTGTTTTCGAATGCTTTTTTTGAGCATCTCACTATGCATGATCGCGCTGCCTTGTTACGGGATATTCACCGCGTTCTGACGGATGACGGGTTTCTTTATTTTTGTGGTGTGCCGGATTTCGAGACGATTGCCCGCAGCTATCTGGAGCGCCGTCCAGGAAATGTCTCATCGCGTTTCGATCTTTTCGAAGCTTATCGCTATACCCACGGCGATCCAGAACATCAGTCAGAATGGTGGATGGAGCAATTGCACAAGACACTGTTCGATGTCGAAACCCTCAAAACGCTTTTAAACGAGGCGGGATTCCGCACGCATTATGTCTATCGCTACGCCTATGGCAAAGAAGCCAATGCCGTCAATCTCGGCTTCATGGCGTGGAAAGATGTACGCGCTTTCAGTGATAAGGACGCGCTCCCGATTATTAGTCTGTTTGCACCGCTGACTCAGCCGAATATGGAACGGCTTGAACTGGGGCTTTGAGCCCATGGCCCACAGGTCAATGGAGAAAAAGCAATGCAATTTGGATCCCTGACTTTAAAACCATGCCGTTACGGATGGATGTTGTTCGATGGTCCCCATATCGGCAAATGCTTTGAACTGTATGGCGAGTATAGTGAGTCAGAAGTTGCGGCAATGCGCAGTTTCGTGCGTGCGGGCGATATCGTGCTTGATGTCGGCGCTAATATCGGCGACCTGACATTGCCTTTGTCGCAAATGGTAGGGACGAACGGTCTGGTCTATGCGATCGAATCGCACGCTGATGTTTTTAATGTGCTGTGCGCCAATCTGGCACTGAACCAGATCAGCAATGTCCGGCCCATCAATGCCTTTGTGAAAAAAAGCGAAAGCGCCACGGTAGGTGAGCCTTATGTCCGTAAAGACTGGGATCATAAAACCGTGCGGATCGATGATCTGAACCTCAAAAATTGCCGCCTGATTAAAATCGACGTCGACGGTAATGAGCTGGATGTTTTGCACAGTGGCGCGGAGACCATCGCCAAGTTCCGGCCAATTTTATATCTGGAAAACGATGTACGCTCGAAATCGAAAGAACTTCTGACCTATATGATGGGTCTGGACTACGCGCTTTATTGGCACATCGCGCCGATTTTCTCGCCCGATAATTTTTTCAATAACCCGGTCAATCATTGGGAGCCGAACGGCGTTGTCTCACTTATGGTTTTGGGCGTGCCGAAAGAACAGAATTTGAAAATAGAAGGCCTCGCACAAATTCAGAACGCGGATGAGTGGGTGTTGTAACCCTGAGTCGTTTTTTGGATAGAAAACGTAATCTTTTGTTAACCTAAAAAATTAAAAAAGTATGTATCGCCAGAGAGATAAATACGTCGATTTTTCCCTTTATTTCTTTACTTTTACGAAGGTCGTGCTATAACAATTTTCGTCGGCATGAACCGCCGTTTTTTGGGTGACACCGATAAGAACGCAGTCAGTGGTGTTAATCATGGCAAGGGTCCTCGACGTTTGCCGCAGTCATATTAAAACATTGTCGGCAATAATCGCCATCCTCATCGCGAAACTGTTTTTTGTTTCGCCAGCCCATTCAGGTCCTCCCCTAAATACCTAGGCGTATGAAGACGTACTGATCGTCTTCACGTCCCGGGTTCTTTGGCCATAGCATAGGTCAAATCCCCATACGCTCGACCTAAGTGAATTTTTTGCGGCGTTGTTTGCCGCATGGAGTTCTGCGCCCTCGGGCTGGCGGCGCTGGTTAAGGGTATGCCGACGATGAAGACCTTCATCTCCGTCTTCTACCGGGTGAAACGCCTCCCCGCACTTACCTGAAGTTCGATCGTCGCTCGTTTTACCACGAGCAGCGCCCGCTCCCGCTTTGTCCTGTGACAAGGCTGGCGGGACGGGCAAAACAAATGGAGATGACTATGTCTAGCAATGATGATGACAACACCAATCTGAATGCCGTTGCGAAAGCTATTTTCCCCCGGCTAAAGAAGTTCGGTGCGATTGCCGCAAGCCTTCTGGTCCTGAACGGATCATGGTTTACGGTTAATCCGTCCGAACGCGCCAATGTCCGGCGTTTCGGAAATGTAGTGTATGAAAATCCGTTGGCTCAGGGGCTGCACTTTAAGTTGCCTCTGATCGATACGGTCGACAAACTGCAAGTCTCGTTAAATACCAACGAGCTTGACGGCATTGATGTTGGCACCGTCGATAATCAACGGGCCACGATCAAGATCAACTATGTCTACGATCTGCCGGAAGATTCGGTGAACCAACTTTTGTACAATACAGGCGCAGTTGGTAGCGATGGCATCAAGGAGCAGGTCGAAAAGACCGTCCGCGCTGCCGCCGTTAGCGTGTTCTCAAGACAGAATATGAATAACGTTAATCTTAATCTTGAGAGCATCCGTCTGGAGCTGCAGCAGAATGTCGCCGAGCAGCTGAAGGCGTTGTACAAGATCGAAGTCAAGAGCATGCAGATCGAAGAAGTTAAGCCGTCCGATGCTTTCTTGACGTCCAACGAAGAAGCTGTGAAGGCAAAAAATGCCGCCATAGCTGCCGAGAACCAGCTAAAGACGGTTCAGTTCCAGGCGCAGCAAGTGGCAGCGACGGCCAAAGGTGCGGCCGATGCTGCGATCGAACAGGCACGTGGACAAGCTGAGTCCGTGCGTCTGAATGCCGAAGCCGAAAAGACACGGTTGCAACTCCAAGGTGTGGGCGAACAGTCGCGTCTTGAAGCGGAGGTCAAGGCGATGGGTGGCACGCCTGATAACTATATCAAGTATCTTCAGGCCAAGGCTGCGCTGAAATGGAACGGCGACGTTCCGATGGTCACAGCAGGCACGGGCAGCAATACAAATCTGATTGTGCCGCTGCCGCCGACCGTGAACTATGCGCCGAATGCGCTGTCACCTATGGCAGCTAAACCGCAATAAAGCGGCGAAGCTAAAGACGGGATGGGCGGCCAGAAGGCCGCCCATTTCTTTTGTTATAGGTGTCTGTCTATTTACAGGATTCGACGATGTCGCGCCCTTGCTGTATCTTTCGTGCACAACAAAAGGAGTTCGTCATGTATATCATTACACAAAGATTAGGTGTCGTCGGCACCAACATCGTCAAATTCGGTCTTGGCTACGGCGCAGTGGCCGCTATGGTCCTGTCCTACAGCGTTAACAAATCCATCCTGTGGATGCTGATCGACGGCTGGTTTAGCTGGATTTACGTGCTTTTCTTCGCACTGTTCCGAGCTTGAGAACAATCCGGGCGATTTTGAAAGAACATAGTCTCGACGCCAAAAGAAAATGTGTTTATTACTTCCTCCCGGTCGCGGAGAGGTGGCAGAGCGGTCGAATGCGGCGGTCTCGAAAACCGTTGTACGGTAACCCCGTACCAAGGGTTCGAATCCCTTCCTCTCCGCCATCCGCGATCACCTCACCAGCCAATAAAAAAGGGCATCAGCTTCACGCCGATGCCCTTTTTATTTTTCTTTGCTTGCTGCAGCTTGGTTCAGGCCACGATCTTGAGATTGACTGCCGACTCTTTACCATTCTTACTCGGCTCTTTATCGTAGCTGACGCGCTGACCTTCGTTCAGGTTAGTAATGCCCGCTGCTTCCAGCGCGCTGATATGCACGAATACATCGGGTCCGCCGCCTTCTTCAGGTTGGATAAATCCGAAACCTTTTGCAGGATTGAACCATTTGACTATGCCGTTTGCCATCGTATTTTCTTTCGTGTAGTTTGACGGCTTCAACATAAAGCCGCTTTGAGTACAGTGATATACAGGTTATCGTTCCTAATAACACGGACATTTATTCATGCCAACTGAAGAAAATGAAGCTGGTTGTGCAAAATGAGGCTTCTCTTTGGTAAGGTCTATTGGACTGGCTCAAGGAGCATCAGCTTAGCCATAGAAGATTCAATGCCGCTTCGGTAAAATTAACCGAATCCGCCATTGGTGCCAGCACCATCGTTTTTGGTCCGCCATTACTTAAGACAGGAACATGTCCGAAATCCAGAAAAATAATCCACTGCATGGAATAACCCTGGAGGCAATTTTAAATAAATTAGTCGAGCAGTATGGCTGGGAAAATTTGGGCCAAGAAATCAATATCCGCTGCTTCAGCCACGATCAAAGCATAAGTTCCAGTCTTAAATTCCTGCGTACCACGCCCTGGGCTAGAACGAAAGTGGAAGCGCTTTATCTGCGGAGTTTGAAGAAATAAGCAGGGCAATTATTTTGTCGCCTCGACGATCGTGCTTTCAAGATCAAAGATATCCTTTGATGCCATTTCTTCGCGCCAGTCCGAGCCCATATAGAGTCCGCGACGGCGACGTTCAATGCAGTAATCAGGATTTATCCCTTCGCCGATGGCTTTCTTCTGCGCGGTCACATAACCTAGTGCCTGCATGACGCGGATGACGAGATCGGCGCTCCAGATAAAAAGGTGACCATGTTGCCGGAACATGCTGTTGATATAAAAATCGAACGGCGCAGCAGCAATTCCGCCGAGGCCGAGGATTTTATCGAGCAAAATTTCTTCGCGCTGATAATAAGGAATGAGCGACGTTTTGACGTAAGCGTGGCCAAGCGGGTCGGACAGATCTGCCGACAGGACGCTGTCCAGCATAGGGCAGACAAGGCGGAACACACCACCCGGTTTTAGGATGCGGTACGCCTGATGCAAAAACGCTGCCGCTTCGCAGAAACCGACATGTTCGAAGACATGTTCGGTAAAAATGACGTCCACACTGTTGTCGGCAAAATCGAGAGGCTTTGTGATGTCCTGATCGGTTTCCTTTAGCAACAGCCAGTCAGGATTGTCCGACCAATGGCCGCCGAAGACAACGCGCAGTTTTTTATCTGGCGGCAAAGCGGCGATATAGGCCGCTATTTTGCTGTTTTGGCTGGCGGGCGCAGGTGGCATGAATAAATGTCCAGAGCATTTTACTAGGGCTATCCGAAACAGTAATGGAGTTATGGCAATTGTTCAACTGCTCAACCTGGTGAGGCGCGTCGGCGTATGCATTTTGTGCGAAACCGGAGTTTAAAATGCCGCGGTGTTAGACTGTAATATTCAGCAGGCTGTTGCTTGTGGCGGACGATGAGTTATTTGACGCGGCGGCCGAATAGCCAGAGATTGTATTGTTGCTGTTTCCTGTCACGGATGTCCATGACGTTCCCGTGAGACCTCCAATATTAAAAGCCAAAGTGTCGAGATTACTGAGTTGGGTGCGAAGACTGGCTTGCGTGGTTGCATCGGTTTTGGGCAACAGATTGATAACTTGTGACAAGGTCGTGTTGATCGCATTGAGTGTGGCCGACGTCGTGTTCTGTTCTGCTGTCGACAGGCTCCCGTTGGTGCTGGTCAGATTGGTCGTGGCCGATGCCAGCGCCTGCAACACCGATTGAGCCTGCCCGGTGATGTCGCTGATGCGGGTGGCATTATCGGTTTTGCTCGAGGCATCTGACTGCATCAGGACGGCTTGCGCCACATAGCTCGCCAGATTCAATTTTGAATCGGGTGTGGACGCGTTGTTCATCTGGTCGACGGTGGGTATAAAAGTTTTGCCGTTGCCGTCGGTCGGAAAACTGTAATTGCGCAGGCCGCTGTTTTGTTCGAAGAACGAAAATAAATCGTTGCTATTTGAATTATCCGAACTGTCGTTACCCAACAAAGTGACAAGCGAAGGGGTCGTGCTGCCGGTTGCGTTATTCTGTGTTGTGCCTGGCGATCCTAGATAACTGGCAAGTCCCGGATACGAAGTATAATTGGTATTGATAGACGACATCTGCCACTCCCTCGACTAAGAAGCTTTTATCCAAGCAAGGCATGTGCCAAGGCACGCAATGAAATATATGAAGAATACCAATAGGTTAATGCATAGTTTGCCGTTCGGTGGCTGCAAAAATTGCCGCCGCACAGGGTGATCGATGCGTTGGCACAGACCGTTTCTTCCTGCATACTTAAGTGGTGCCGTGCCGTTCAACATCAACCAAAGGGGTGATCTATGGGTAAGGTTTTATGTAAAGGCGGAACGCAACGCGGCCGTTGGGCGGTAAGTCTATGTTTTGCTTCGGCGACTTTATTGAGCCTGGAAGCCTTACGCCCCGGCGTTTGCTCCTGGCTGCATATGGGCGCCGATCAATGTTTCAATCTGTGCGCTGGCCTTGCAACCGGAAGCATATTCATGGGGACATTCGTGCTGACAGAACTTTTGTGCGGCCAGTCCACTACTAAATAACGAATGATAAGGTTCTTTGTTAAACAAAAGCGTCGGACGTCTATTGTTCGGCGTTGTTTACAGGTTGCCGTCGCGATTGGATCGTTGGTTCCTATTCTGGCCGGCCTGCTGGGTGTTGTGTTAGGCCCTGCGCTGTTGGGTGAAGGGGGCAGGTTAAACCCGTCGATGGATAGTCACTATCGTTATCTGTCCGGGCTTTTAATGGGAATCGGATTTGGTTTCTGGACAACTGTTCCCGACATCGAAAAGAAAACCGCGCGTTTTCAATTATTGGCGGCGATTGTCGTGCTGGGCGGCCTCGCCCGGCTTTATTCGCTGCTGGCCGTGGGCATGCCGGACCTGCCGATGCTATTTGGACTGACGATGGAGCTTGTGATCGTACCGCTGCTTGCCTTGTGGCAGTACACGGTCGCGCGAAAATAAAATCGGCTACTTCAACATCGGCTTGCCTTCGTGTGCCACGAGCAGGTCATGCATATCATCGGCATGTTCTTCCTCGACGCGCAGAATGCCTTCCAGCATGGATTTGGTTCCCGGATCGTTGTTCTGGAAATAGCGGATGAGTTCCCGGTAATGATCGACGGCGATGCGCTCGGCAATCAAATTTTCCTTGATCATATCAACCAGATTATCTCCTTCGGCATATTGCGATGCCGAACGGCTGGCGAGGCCTTCCGGATTAAAATTTGGCGTCCCGCCAAGCTGATTAATGCGTTCGGCCACGGCCATCACATGTTCTTGCTCTTCTTTGGCGTGTTGTGCGAATTCGGCTTTGACGCCTTCGCTTGAAATGCCGGACGCCGTGATCGAATGCTGGGTGTAACGTAAGACACACACCAGTTCGGTCGCCAAAACATTTTGCAAAATGGCGATGGTCTGTTTGACATCGCCGATATAGCTGGAAGCGATCGCACCCGTATCCAGGTGCTTTCGCGCCCGCGCCCGCAATGTTTTTACGTCGGTCAGAAAAGCTTTTTTAGGCATTGTATGTCCCATAATCCTTAAAGTCCGTGTGATCTCAGGCTGCGCGAATGCCAGCGCCTGTGGACATCAGGACTGCGCGTGCTGCCAGGGTTTGCGCGTCGTCCTTGGTGTGGGCGATGATGACAGCCTTACCCGCTTTTATTTCCTCCGCGTATTTGTTGGATTCCGCGGCTGAAATCCCAACAGCCGATAACGCGCCAGCCAAACCCCCGACAGCGACGCCAGCGCCAGCCCCCGTCAACATGGCGATAACAGGGCCCGCGACTAAAAGCGAAGCGCCCGGAACAACAACGGCGCCGATCATCGTCAATCCTGCGACCAGCGCACCCAACACACCGCCCGTGGCGCCGCCGATGGCGGTATCGACAACAGTTCTGTCGCCGGCATCTTTGGTTGCTGCAGAAAAATGGGCTTTGGCTTTGTCGGACATCACTAGACTAATGTCGTCCTTGGTGAGACCAACTGAGAGAAGATCGGCGATCGCCTCATTGGCGAGCGGGGCTGTTTCAAAAATTCCTACGGTCTGGGGCATAACAAACTCCTGTAAGTTATAAATAACAAACCTCAAATTGTCAGAGTGCTTGTAAGATATGAATGGCGATGGACGGGTCGCCCCATAGTCTTTATGTAAGTTGTCGGGCAGACGAGGTATGAAGTATCGCCGGCTGCATTCTACTGAATGAAGCGGAAATAGGGCCAAGCCTTGCGGAAAGGCCGGTTTTATTGCATCAAGTTCCCTATTACTCACTCAATTGTTTCTAGGCGCCATGGATGCTCTGAAGAAAATTTATCGTCGGCAGGAACGGGCATGGAAAAACAGGAAATCCTTGCTGCGCAGAACGACGCTCAAACACCCGCCGCGTGTGCTTTATATCGGTTGTGTCGATGCGCGGCTTGATCCCATCGGAGATATCGGTTTCGACAGAGGCCAGACGTTTATTTTCCGCAATATTGCTGCCCTGGTGCGAAAAGACAAACGAGGCGTCGCCGCGCCCGATTGGCGGACCCTTCCGGGAAACGGCGAGATCCCTGAAAACACCAGCATTGGTTCTATGTTGGAGTTGTTTTTAAAGCACGTTCCGCTGAAGTCGGGCAAAATCAAGCATATCATTATCGCTGGCCATACCGATTGCGCAGGCTTGAAAACTTGCCAACACCAGAATTTTCTCATGGATGATCATTATCTGCCGCTTCACTTAAAAAGCCTTCAGCCTGCACGCACCCGGATTATGGCCGAAGCCAAAATCAAAGGATGGAACGACGGACAAATTCTTCAAGCCCTAGAAGAAGCTTCAGTGCGGGAGAGCATTACCAACCTTCAGAGCTATCCCATTGTCCAGCGGGCGATAAAAGAAGGTACACTTAAAATCCACGGTTGGATTCTAGATACGGAAACGCACCTGATACTTGAGATGAATCCCGAAAGCCTGGCGTTTGAACCCATGGCCACTCACACCCCCAAAGTTTTAGAAACCTATAGACAATTACGCGCGCGTCTATGATCCCACTTAAGGCTTTGCGGCTGCCGCGTTCCAGCCGCCGCCGAGGCTTTTATAGACGGCGACAAGGTCTTGTGAAGTTTTGGCGTCAGCTTCTGCCATTTGGTTTTGCGAAGTGTACAGCGTGCGCTGTGTGTCCAGAACTTCAATGAAAGACGTCAACCCTTCCTGATAGCGCTGATGCGCGATATCGTCAGCATGCTGGTTAGTATCGACTTCTTGTGCTAGCGATTGCCGGAGTTTTTCCTGCTCGGTATAGGCCGTCACCGACCGTTCAACATCCGATAGAGCGCTGATCATTGTCTTGCGATAGGTCGCCAGAGCTTCCTGTTGCGTTGCATTGGCGCTATCTAGATTGGCGGAAAGTGTGCCGTAGCTAAGGATCGGCCACAGTACATTGCCGCCTACCATCCATGATTTGCTGGAGCCGTGCAGCAGGCTACCCGCTTGCGTATTCAGAAGGCCGAGAAACCCCGATAGTGAAACGTCTGGGAAAAATTTGGCGACGGCTGCGCCTTGCTGCGCGGTCGCCGATGCCAGCTTGCGTTCGGCCGTGCGGATATCGGGACGATTGGCGATGACGGAAGCGGGCGCAGCCAGCACAAGCTTTTTATCGGAAAAAGGCACCGATTGGGCTTCCTTGACCAAAGCATGCGCAGCACCCGGTTGCTCGCCCAGCAAGACATCCATACTGAATTCCG
>Ga0207055_1176_pt1 | contig 12419 bp, 8 predicted proteins | sample Alteio_BWMinCont_57_FD_153293 | JGI IMG/M metagenome (GOLD analysis project Ga0207055, IMG submission 153293) | Enriched cells from forest soil in Barre Woods Harvard Forest LTER site, Petersham, Massachusetts, United States -... | ecosystem: Environmental > Terrestrial > Soil > Temperate forest >...
TCGAAACCGCGCTCCGCCTGAATCCACACTACACAGAAGCGTTAGCCAGGATGGCCGACGTATGGACTGAAAGGAAACAGCGGGACAAGGCCCTGGCGCGTGTTAAACAATACGTAATTCAAAACTCTGGCGACGCTACCGCCCATACGATTCTGGGATCGCTTCTTTTGGACTCTAAAGACTATGGAAACGCGCAGGCGGAATTTGAACGCGCAATCCAGCTCAATCCGAAATCGGCCCAGGCGTGTTTGCAATTAGGACGACTCCATCAGGAACGAGAAGAAACTGAAGACGCCATCCGATGGTATCAAAAAGCCTTGGCCTTGCAGCCGAAGTTAGCAGGCTTACAAACCATCGTGGGAAACCTTTACCTTGATAAAGGCGATTTGGATCAAGCGCAAAAATATTTCGAGCAGGCACTTGTGAGTGATCCGAATTTTGCTGTCGCAGCGGGGAATCTGGCCTGGATTTATGCTAAGCAGGGCGTGAACCTCGATGTGGCTTTGGGATTGGCTCAGAAAGCCAAAGAACAAATGCCCGATCTGGATTCAATCACAGACACCTTGGCTTGGGTGGAGTACAGGAAAGGAGTTTATTCGAGCGCAATTCCCTTGCTCGAAGAGTGTGTCCAAAAAGTCCCAAGTTCCGGCGTTTATCGATACCACCTTGGGATGGCTCTTCTGGCGGATGGCGATAAGGATAGAGGTCGAGCACAACTGCAAGCTGCCCTTCGCTTAAAGCTCCCTGACTCGGATGCGCAAGAAGCCCGCCAGGTATTGTCCCGGTAGGGTTCAACGCGCATCGCAACGGTGCTCGAGTTCTCAACCAGGGCGGAACACGTGCAGATGGACCTGATGGAAGGCGGCCCTCGCGGAATTGCGCGGACTGCGCTGCGGGGCTCTCGGCATGGCATGGAAAAGGGCGAAATGGCCGGCGATTGTCGGTAAGTTAGTGGGCTGCGATTTTGTCGCTGGCGCGGCCGCGCCCAAAGTAAAACGATAATACTTGCCGCGTATCCGGAGACGAACTGACTTTTGAAGCTTCTATAGTGGGTGCGATTATTCAGCCGGCTCGGCGCTCATTAAGGCGCAACGCGAGCCCGTGGTACGTCCCTCCAATAGACCCTGAGGGCTCGCCTTTGCAGATCGGTCTTCCCAGGTGCGCCCGGATAACCGCGCATCCCTTTTTGTGCCGCTTGAACCTGAGCAAAGTTAATTTCTTTGTGGATTGATGCTGGCGAGTGCCTCAATTCTGTTGCCTCTCCGCCAGATCAGAATCGCGCTCATAATTCAGATTCCAGAATAGTACATATGTACGATTAGCTCTTTGTCGTATCTTACTTCTCGTAGCGAGATGGGGCTCTGAGGCGCGAAAGGCTTATATGCCCGATGGTATCCATTCCGCCGCCATTTTTTAAACCCTGAGGCGGAAGTCAACATCAAACGCCTATGGTGCGCTTCTCGCGCGGACTGTTCAATTAGGCATATACCTTTGTGGTGGGCGGTAAATTCCCCTAATTTGGCGGTGGCCCACGGCACCAGGTCGGCGACACGAATTGCTATGTCTGATTACTTTTCCCTGCTGAGTTCGACCATCCCCCTGAGGCCTATGAAACTAGATCAGTGCAAATTTCATGTTCACCTGTCTGCAAAAATGTACCGGGCCTAATCCGGGATTTACTCGACAGTCGGCGGGAAATTCACCCCACAATGTTTTCCGCTTGGACTTCTATCTGCTTGATTCCACTCGATGCTAATTTTCGTAGATCTCCCTCATGAGATTGGCATGCCAGTTGCACCGAACCATCGCGCAGGCTGGGAGTTCATGGAAGGGGGAGCAGGTCGTCTTCGGATTCCGGTCCCAGGCGGGCAAAGGAAAGGATTACAAAATTCATCGAGGAGGTATAACGTGAAACGATATATTCTATCTATAGTATCAACCGCAGTGATCCTAACCATGACGGCGCTACCTGGAAAGGCCGATAGCACGCAGCTCTCTCTGACTTTGGGGACATCACTTTTCGACTTCACGTTGCAGGGTACTGGCGGTTCGACAGTGTCGCTTAGCATTAGAACCTGCCAGATGGGTAGTTGTACTCTCGGTTCAGGGAGTGCGAGCGGCAATAACGGAGTAGATCTCTATACCAGCGGGGTATATTCATTCAATTCGTCAACTCAGGCCCCGCTGACTCTGACCTCGTTGGGGAACGGGAATTTTTCGGTCAATCAAACCGGGACGATTAACTTCACATACTCATCTCCGCAAGGAAACCTGGTCGGCACCTTGAATCTCGCAAGTGTATCGGCGGTGGTGAGTCCTCCAGGACCTCCGAACACAGCCGTGGCCACGGGCACTATTATCCTGACTGGCGGCTCGTTGCTGGGTGCTGTTGGCGCCGACTCTGTTCCTGTCACTTTAACCTTCGCGTTGGGCGGCGATATTGACAGTCTTGTCGGCACTACCAGCTCAATGACCGGCCAAATCGAGTACCCATCACTAATGTCACCAGTCCCCGAACCGACATCGATGCTATTGCTCGGCTCTGGATTGATCGCCCTTGGTGGTGTAATGCGCCGTCGTGACCGGAACTTCCTGGCCTAGCAGAACATTAAAAGGCCCCGGGGCGCGACGAACTCTCGCGCCCCGGCAATTACTTTGCCCCCTGAACTCCCCATACGCCTGGCGGACTCAAGCACGACATTAACCATCCCGCTTCTCTCTTTGAAGGTGCCTCTCTTCGTCAAGACGTTCGAGGGGCAGATTCGCTCCGATGAGGTCAAGAGTTTTGAGTTGGGTCCCTTTATGAAAGGCGTTTGGGTGCGACTCAAGTCTTATGATAACGAGACCACTGAAGGTATCATTCGTAACATCCAGGATTCCCTTCTCGTTCCGGGTTTTTTCCTCAATCCGCCTGATCCTTGGAGTAACAATGAACTCTTGTATGTCGTAAAGAATTCTGTGAGCGAGTTCCTCGTCCGCGGCGTGAGGTACGCTTGACAGTGCGGTTCAAGTTCTTTGAGCGGATTGGCGTGTCTAAGTTATCCGGGCCTCTCCTGGGGACCTTTGATATTTCTTTCTATTGTGACGAGCATACGCCTGTCTCCGCTGAGCCAATCGTACAAACTGAGTCCCTGGGATTTTCTGAGGAAACTTATGCCGAGGTACTTGTGGACGACGTGCTTCATAGAGGGAAGACCGGTTTTGTGGCGCTCGAAACGGTAATAGAGCTTTGGCGACGCGAAACCGTCCAATTGTTGTGCGCCCTAATCGGTCGTGGTCACGGTCGGCTTTCCACCCAAGCTGACTCTATTGGCCGGATCAATTAGACATCCAGTAGGTAAACGATTGAAGTACATCTCCGCGAGATTGACCAGCAGGAACATGTTAGCTCGTGCAAAAGACATTGAGGCCGATTCAAGGTGCTCACCTCTTTGGTTAACTGTTCTCTTGCTGTAATGGCCCACCTTTCGAGTCGGGAAGTTGCGACAGCCTCGGCTTAACCAGGCCGCGCTTGGGGTCAACGGGAGGCCAGCACCATCAAGTTGCAACTTATCGGACCTTGAGGCAATTCAGCGCGATCGAAACAATTACCCCCCAGCCGCATGGCAGCCAGCAGCAGCGCCCAATAAGAGTGCAAAAAAATCTTATAGGACTCCAGGCTTCGTCCGTTTCGAAACGCCCAAGTCTGATCGAAATTCTGTGGTTTCTCGACCGTGCTCGGACGACGCAAACGACGATAAATACCAAGTGGCCACTCGTGGAAAAGCCTGAACAGCGCCATCGCTCCGGGGCGAAGCTTTAATGCGTATATTCCCCAATCCTGAAATTGCGCGGCACGAAGTAAATCATCGAGTTGCTGGCGCGTCTTCAGATAAGTTACGGCACGCGTATTCTCCAGGGGATAGTTTGGCCATTGCAACAGCAAACGCCCACCGGGCCGAAGTGAACCCGATAGATTGTTCAGGCATAATCCAGGGTCACGAACGAATTGAAAGAAGTCCAAGCCGAATACCACGTCGAACTCCCCACCAACAGCTTTTGAGAATGAAGCTGAGGAAGCGTCGGCGCAGATAAACTTCAGATTAGGCGCCTGCAGAAGCCTTTCGCGCAAATCCTCGATTGTCTCCGCGCCGATGTCCACCGAGGTTAGATGCTTGACTTGTCGAGATAACCGAAATGAAGTGAATCCACTTCCCGGACCGATTTCCATGACCTTCATGCCCTCTGAAAGTGGAAGCCACTGATAGATAATCTCGTCTCGAATGGGGAGATCGTGCAGCGGAGCCCGCCGTAAATCTGACCATCGGAACGATGGTCGCCGTTCAGGGACAAGGGAGGATGCGGATACCGGGAGGGACTCCCCCCTGGATAACTCTTGCGTTTCGACTGAAGAACTCATTTGTATTTCCATTGGAATCTCCACTTAGTTTCCCGTGTGCATGGGCAACTATGACCGCGCCCCGGCGTTAATCTCAGCACGACAATTTGAACCGAGAGCTATCAGTTCGCCACTATAATCGGCAGCCGGCTGGCCTCTTGCAGAATCGTCGAGATTCTAATCCAGCGCCAGAGGCTCCGCCCGGAGACATTACTTACTGCCGCCCGTACACGTTCGGCTTTCCCCCTTCGGGATACAATCAGGTGAATCCCTGCATTAGAAACGGAACAAACCTGTAATTGAGGACGGCGGGTGAGCGAAGTTCCGATGGAAAGAATGTCCGACAGTCACTTCCGGTATCAAGTGGTCTAATTTCTTTGAATCGCGACTGTCGGTAGAATCACCATTGTGTTGACAACAAGAATGGGAGGATTCCGAGGTTCGAGTTTTGGACGGTGCTGAGGAAATTCCCGTAGGAATTTGTTTCTCCGCCGGTGGGGAAGCCCCACTGGTCGGTTGCGGTGGCTACCACGGCGGCCATTCCGTCGTATTCGTTGTCACGGCGGGTGACCAAGCCCCAGTTCATCAGCTCGCCTCGATTGTCTACAAATTGCCACCACTTGAATCCCACCACCGGGTAAGCACCGGCCGAGGTCCGAGTGTTGACCAGGAGATTGGTCATGCCGGAATAGACCTGGGCTCGCTGAGCTTGGGTAGAACTCTGAGGTTGAACCTCGTCACTGGCCGGGGATTGATACCAGTAGGAATCGGGATTGGCGACGAAACCTTCCCATTCGAGCCACGGTTTGTCTCCCAGGTACTGGGCGATGAAATCGACGCGCTGCTGATCATCACTAACCCCGGAAGGGATAGTGGACGACGAGAAGACATCGATGTAACCAGCCGCGGCTTGCAGGATCTGCTTGCGGGGCGGCGAACCCCAACTGCTCAAGGTGGTGGGTCCCAAATAGAGGCGACCCGGGGCGCGCGCGTTCAGCACCGATTTAATGACCGAAAAATACTTCTGGGCGTGGGCGAAAAGAAAATCATCCAGGTCTTTTTTCACCGCCGCGTTGGCATCACTCAATCCCGTATAATCTTTCGGCGTCCACGAGTGCGTGCCATCTTCGTCCAATAGCCCCGTTCCCACTCCCCATCCTCCCGCCGAACCGAAGGTGGTGTAGCCCGAACCCCAGGCGGCATTCAGGGCGGCGATGGTCGTATAGCGCGTCTGAAGGAAATTGCCCAGCGCCTGCTTGGCATACACCGTAGTGTCGGTGTAAGTGACGCCGAACTCGCTGTTTTGAGATTGCGTGGGTGGCGTGACCAGAACGATCCAGCCCAAGTGGGGCTGTTCACGCCCTCCCGAGGCCACTCCGTTGGCCACCGTTTTGAAGTCGGAGCCGGCGCCGAATCCTTCCAGGGTGTCGGTGTCATCGACGTTAAAGCCGATCAGGTAGGAATTATTCGGTCCGTTGATCCACTGCGACCCGGCATAATCGTGTTGCAGCCACCCGTCAAGCCACATGCCAAAGTTGGGATCCCAAGGGTCGGGCGAGTGAGCGCGATACCCGGTGAAAACAGCGGGGTTGGTCGCCCGGATCAGTTCCTTGGCGGGGCCATTGGCATAACCGCCGCTATTGGATAAGGAGTAGTAGGACGGCCAGGCGAGTCCGGTGAAGGGCATCAGGACCGGCTGCTGGCTGTTCGGCCAAAAGCTGTTGGTGGTCGTGGGCAAAGTATAAATGCTGGCATATTCGGCGAGGGAATTAAATCCCCAGGATTTCAGCCGACGGTTTTGCTGAGGTCCCCACTGAAGATCTGCATCTCCGTATTTTCCCGCGGCCATGTTGGAATACGAGACCCCGTATTGATCGATCGAGTCATCGGCATCGACCACGTACACGCTCTTCATCCAGAAGACATTTCCCGCCGGCGTGCACAGCCACCACCGATTGCCAATCTTCTGAGTGTAGAAGTGGCTGGCCACGCCCCCTGCGCACTGCAATTGAGTGGAGCCACCGTAGGCGTCCACCGCACCCTGCACCGTCAGGGAGAAAGTCTTGTTTCCACCCTTGGGAGGCACTGACGAATCCGTGACTTGGACGCTCACCGTGGCTTGTCCGGCTTGAGTGGGAACCCCACTCAGTATTCCATCGCCAGCCAAGCTCAAGCCCGCGGGCAACCCCCCTGAGGACACCGTCCAGGTGTAGGGCGTGACGCCTTCAACGGCTTCCAGCTTAGCCGTGTACGCCTGGCCGGAGATGCCGGACCCAAAGCTGTTGGTAGTGATCTGCAACCCGCCCAAAGGCGTCACGCTGGATGGCGCAGTAATCTGCCCGGTAACAGACCCTTTATTGTTGACGAGAGAAATCAAACTTGAGCCGAGGGCGAATGCCAGGTCCACGCTACCGCCTCCGACCTGGAAGGCGGCCGCGAGGGTCCCCCCGGTGACGTTCAGCGTGCCAATCGCTGTCGCGGCATTCGGCGGGTTAGCGACCATCGCCATGTTCGACAATTGGAGGGTTCCCGAAATCAACCGGGTGCCTGGGCTAAACCCGTATCCGCCAGTTGACGTATAAACGAAATTGATGGGCGCAACCTGGGTTACACTGAATGTTCCTGCGCCTAACGATTGAAGTGTTATCGGAATTTTAGCAGAACTCGAGAAGGCATACTTTCCAAGGGATCCTAGCGAACCAGAGCCACTGGCGTTGCCTCCGCCAAATAAAAAACTCCCCGGGCCCGAGGACTGTCGCAAATTGACATCGATGGTGGGACTGCCAGTGCCAACAAAATCCATCGCAGCAGCAGACGTCCCTAGGACGAGCTGATCTTGAGCCTTGGCGGAAGATCCTCCGACGCCGAGAATTAATCCAGTTAGGAGAACACTAAGTACCTTTATTTGCATTCTTTTATCTCTCTTATAAGTGAAGTTTGGGTTTTACAAATCCACCGCGATGAGGGGCCCCTGGGACGAAGCACACTCCAACATGATCAGCCCGGAAACGCGGTGATGATCTAGTGGCCTTCGATTCCAGGCACACAAGCACGCCATCGTTCCGACTGCACGACGTTAAAATATTTCAGTTATGAGTAGAGCACCCGCCTTTATTAAGATGCAGAGGCCTGCCGTAAGGATACAGGTGTTTTGTTCTTAAGAATTAAGGTAAACACCTGATTGACTTCCATCCTCAACATTGAGCATTATCACTTGGAGTAAAAAAAATCGTCTACTGTCCGCTAAGCCAATTGTGGGACAGTGGGTCAACACTGTCCTTCACTGCACTAAAGGACAGGGTCCAAGCGAGTGGATGTCAATTAGATTGCTTGTATTATAAGGGAGACCGCGCCAAGATTCGAAGTTCCCTCTCCGGGAGCTGACCTTGGAGTCCGAATTTTCCAGAGTTCGCTCGCTCAGTTTATCCACCCGGCAAAGTTATGCTCGCACATGAAAACAACTGCACTCCGCGGGTTTATCATTTGCACGTTTATGGTAGGTATCGCCATCTACACCGGCGAGCTGTCGATTGCAAGTATCCGTCGATGTTTCAGTAAGCTAGGTCTGAACTCCGTCCCGATTCTTATTTCGCGCGGCTTGCTCTCGAAAGATGCTCATGTGGCAATCAATTTGCACTGAAAAGTGGGGGCTGGTGTTTGGGCCTTGTCCAGAGGTTTCGTTCGGTGACGATGAACCTCCTAAGACCTGAGGTTGATTGCCAGTGTCCAAAACTTTTCATCCTCGCCGATTATCAGTTTGCCTGCTTTCCTCACACCCAATTGTCTTGGAAGAATTCCAACGCTTTCTTCCCAAACCGCGTTTCCTGGTTCGCCCCCTGCTGGTGGAACAAGGCCTTCCAAATGATCTAGGCGACTTGCCTGTGCCTCCCGCGTCTGTATACGCGATAGATTCCAACGGCCCATTGACAGCATCGCTGGTTGCCGGCCTTCTTATTCGGTTTCCGAGGGCACGGGTGCTAGTATTGGCTAAGCAATTCACCGAGGTAAATTCCCATGCCTATCTGCAGCTTGGCGCAAAGGGCCTGCTCCGTTATTCCCAAGTGTCCAAGCAGTTGCCCCAGGCGATCCAAACCGTGGCGCAGTGTGGTTTTTGGGTCGAGCGGTCCCTGCTTTCCCGTTTCGTAGAATCGATCCTCCCCACCAATCGCGCCCGCCAATTGTCGAGCGGTGTAGCTCGACTTAGTCCCCGCCAGAAAGAGGTTCTTGACGGACTGCTGCAGAATCTGTCCAACAAGGAAATTGCCAATAAAATGCATCGATCTGAGCGCACCGCAAAGTTCCACGTCTCTAACTTGCTAGTCAAGTTCGGCGTCCACCGCCGCGCGGATCTGGTTGCGCTGTATTACCAAGCTAGGGTTACTGCGCACCCTAGCCCCGAACTTCGCTAAAAGTGGCTCATCCCACGGACCGTCGTTTGTGCTCGATAATAATTACGCGCGGCCCGCCCCATAGGTAACAGCTTGACCGTCGGGACTAACTGATTCAAAATCGTCTTTCGTAGACGAAAAGGATTGTTACGCCTTACTGGAAGGGAGTTATGATTCTGAACCCGAACAAGAGCTGCGAATACGTTTATCCAGCTCCGGGGTGCCGGAGGCTCATTTGATATCCTCTTGGGACGGCGCGCCCGCACGGCAGGCTGGGAGCGACCAAGCTGAACTCACCAAAGAGCATCTTCACCCTAACCGTCTTAACGACGATGGAGAGTTAGCATCCGTCCGCCAGCACGCTGAGCGTCCGGTAGGCGAGTCGCGGTCGGAAGCGAATCTGCCCGACGAAATGCTGAAAGCGGCGCTGGCCGGAATCAGTGATGGGTTGGCCATTGTCGACTACCAATGGCGCTTAACCTACGTTAACGATAACCTCACCAAGCTAGCCGGAATGCAAAAGGCTCAGATGTTGGGCAAGAACATCTGGGAGATGTTTCCATTCTTCGCAGGCACCAAACTATTTGATGAATTGCACCGGTCGCTTGAGCAACAAATTCCCGTCCGTTTCGAATATTTTTATGCTCCCAGGAACCGCTGGTCTGCGCTCCGAGTCTATCCTTCGGAAGTGGGGCTCTTAATCTTCTCGGCGGACATCACTGAGCGTAAACAGCGCGAAGAACTTCTCGGATTTCAGGCCAGCGTCCTGGCTCAAGTGAAAGACGTGGTGTTCGCGATTGACAGCCAGCTTCGCGTGACCTATTGGAACCAGGCGGCGGAACTCTTCTATGGGCATCGCGGGGACGATGTGATGGGGCGCAAGATAGTGGATGTCATTCGCTACCGTTGGGTGCAGCCCGAGGACGAAGAAGCTTGCGGGAAAGCTCTCGCCGCCAATGGGTTTTGGCAGGGAGAGGTTATTCAACGCAAAAAGAACGGGGAAGACGTGCACGTAGAGACCTCGGTGAGCGTGGTGAAGGGCGCCGCACCTGCGGGTGATATTTACCTGGCCATCATGCGCGATATTACCGAGAGGAAGCGCGTTGAAACCGAGTTGCGGCGGGCTCACGAAGACATGGAGAAGCGCGTTCTAGAGCGCACCGCCGAACTTTCAAAAACGGTTGCCGCTTTACAGGCCGAAACCGTGGAACACATTCACGCCGAGCAGGCGTTGCAAGCGGCGAATGAGACCCTCGAGAAGCAGGCCCAACTTCTGGACCGTGCTCATGACGCCATCCTCGTTCGCAAGGTTGACAGTTCGATCGTCTCCTGGAATTCCGGGGCGGAAAAAACTTACGGCTGGACTGAAGAAGAGGCGATTGGGAAAGTCACCCACAACTTGTTGCAGACCGTGTTTCCCGTATTCCCTGATGGTGTTGAGAGCAGCCTCGATGCCAAAGGCTTTTGGGAAGGAGAATTGATTCACACCCGGCGTGATGGCGTTCGCATTACGGTGGCGAGCCGTCAGGTCTTGCAGCGAGATTCCGACGGGCAGCCTGTCGCAATCCTGGAAATTAACCGCGACATTTCGGAGCGCAAACGCGCGGAAGACGCGCTTCGGGAGGGTGAGGCCCGCCTGCGGGCTTTGGTCGAATCGATGGATGATGTCGCCTTCGAGTTCGATGAAAACGGCACCTACCAAAATGTTTGGACGGCCAATGAGCGCCTCCTCGCGCGCCCCAAGCAGGAATTGATTGGTCAGCGATTGGACTCCATACTGGGCAAGGAATCTGCTTCGCTGTTTCAAGACGCATTCAAACGAGTGCTGGCCACGGGTCTCGCCGAAAGTATTGAATACCCTTTAGATCTTGCCGGTGAAAGGCGTTGGTTTTCGGGACGCATTAGCCCGATCCGCTCTGAGGTTGGCGCTCATAAAAACTTGTGCCTTTTAATTCGAGAAATCACGGAGCGTAAACGGTTGGAGGACGCGCTCAAGAAGAGCGAGGAACGACTACGCAGCACGGTCGAGGACGTGGATGTTGGCCTGGCGGTGGTGGGGCCGCGGACCGAGGCGCTGCTGTTCAACGCCGCTGCGCTTGAGCTGCTGGGTCTGACGCGAGAGCAACTCACCGGACTCTCGGCTTACGACCCTTTGTGGAAGGTCATTCATGAAGATGGAACTCCGTTTACCAGCGACGACCATCCCTCCGCGCGTGCGGTTGCCACCAAGCAGCCCGTGCGGAACGTTGTTGCAAGAGTGTATCGCCCCTCGAAGGGTGATCGCAAGTGGCTGTTGTGCAATGCGGTGCCTCATCTTGCTTCCGACGGAAGCGTCACGGAGGTCATCTGCAGCTTTAGCGATATTACCGCGCAAAAGGAAACGGAAACGGCTCTCAAGGAAAGCGAAGAACGATTCCGCTTGATGGTCGAGAGCGTAAGAGACTATGCGATTTTCATGTTGGATACCGAGGGGTCCATTCGAAGCTGGAATCTGGGCGCTCAGCGCGTCAAAGGCTATCGCCGCGATGAAATTATTGGACAACATTTCTCGATTTTTTATCCGCTCGAAGAAGTCCGATCAGGCAAGCCGGCGCGTGAGCTGGAAATCGCGATCGAGGAAGGCCGGTTCGAGGAAGAGGGGTGGCGCATCCGAAAGGACGGCACGCGTTTTTGGGCGAACGTCCTGATCACGGCGGTTCGTGACCAGGCCGGAAAACTGCGCGGGTTCGCTAAAGTTACCCGTGATATTACCGAACGAAAGATGGCTGAGGATTCTCTCCGCGAGCTGTCCGGGAATCTGCTCCATCTGCAAGATGAGGAACGGCGCCGCATGTCTCGAGAACTGCATGATAGCACGGCCCAGGTGCTGTCGGCTCTCACTCTCAATCTGGCTGTGGTGAAGCAGGTCTCGGAGATTCACGAACACCATCAGGCGTCCCGAGCCCTTGCCGAAAGCATGGCTCTTGCGGAGCAGGCTTCACGCGAAATCCGCACCTTCTCTTATCTGCTCCATCCGCCGTTACTGGATGAAGCCGGCTTGTCTCATGCCCTGCGGTGGTATGTCGACGGGTTCGTTCGGCGAACCAACATTAAAATTGAATTGGAGATTCCGGCTGAGCCCGACCGCCTTTCACGGGACCAGCAGATGGCGCTTTTTCGCATCGTTCAGGAGAGTCTAACCAATATCCATCGGCATTCCGCCAGCCCGAAGGCCGAAATCCTGCTCGCTCAAGGCTCGAATGAAGTCACCCTGGAAGTGCGCGATCATGGGAAAGGACTGCCTGACACGAGGGGTGAATCACATTACGATAAGCCCGTGACGATCGGCGTAGGCATTCGGGGAATGCGCGAGCGGGTGAGACAACTCGGAGGAAAGTTGGAGATCGTACCAGCGAACCCCGGTACCCTGGTCCGAGCTGTTTTGCCGCTGGCGGAAGGAGCCGCGCGATTACCAGCGCCTTCTGGTGGTAGCGTTCTTTAGAAGGTTGCAGTTTACAGCGGCGGTCCCTGCCAGGGTAGAATTCGACCGCTGTTAGAAATGCATTTGTCACGATTATTCGCCATTGCCTATGATCTGCACCTACTACGTTCGAGGTAAGGAGGAGGATGAAACTTCGTATTCTGATCGCCGATGATAATGAGCTGGTGAGAAA
>Ga0207055_1177_pt1 | contig 12325 bp, 10 predicted proteins | sample Alteio_BWMinCont_57_FD_153293 | JGI IMG/M metagenome (GOLD analysis project Ga0207055, IMG submission 153293) | Enriched cells from forest soil in Barre Woods Harvard Forest LTER site, Petersham, Massachusetts, United States -... | ecosystem: Environmental > Terrestrial > Soil > Temperate forest >...
TACCAGCCAATTGCCCGTGCAGACGGCCCGTCGCTTTCTAAGTGAAATTCAGAAGAAGCATCCGACGTGGCAGGGCCAATTGATGTATTTTCCAGAAAATTTGCGGCTCGGCACGGCCGTCGAGTCCTTCGATAAACAAGATCGCGTAGTTTTGGGAGTTGTTGACTCACTTAAGGGTAGCGAGCGTGAGAACTTAGTGAATGTGTTTCGTAAGGTCTCGAGCTTGGAATCCAACCCCATCGAAGTCATGTCGCTCGAAAGTGCAGAGATGGTTAAGCATGCGCTGAACGCCTTCATTGGCACATGCATTGTCTTTGCCAATGAAGTCTCTGATCTATGCGAACAGACCGGAGCCAATGCCTGGGATGTGATGCAAAGTCTCAAGAAAGACTCCCGGGTGGGCCCACGTGCATTTCTTAACCCGGGCCTGGGCTTTGCGGGCGGAACAATCGGCCGCGATGTGAAGACTTTGTCCAAATTGTCGAGCGCGTTTTTCAGAGAGCTCTATGACTTCAATGACGCCCGCAATGAATGGATTGTGCGAACACTCAAACGCGAACTTGGGGATCTTAAAGGCAAAACGGTTTTATTATTGGGCGTTACCTACAAGGCGGGAACCAGCACCGTCAGGCGTTCCCCGGCTCTCGCCATTGGCGAGCTCCTGCGCCGCGAGGGGACGACATGCCGAGCTCTCGACCCAAAAGCCGATTTTAGCGAATTGAAACCCGCTGAGTTCGCAAAAATTCCCTTCACCATGCTTGAAGACTCTGAAGCCGCGTTTCTAGGTGCCGATTGCGCCATTCTGGTAACCGATTGGCCCCAATTCAAGGAGCTCAATTGGCCGTTGCTCGCAGATCGAATGAAAAAACCCTTGCTGCTCGACACTAAGAACTTCCTCGCCACGAACGTTAAGCAAACCAAGATTAAATTGCTGGTGCCGGGCTATGGAGAAAGATCATGAATAAGTCTGTTCTAGTCACCGGTGCGGGCCGCGGAATCGGTCGCGCCATTGCGCTAAGGCTCGCAAAGGAAGGCTATCACGTCTTTTGCTGTGCCCGCAGTCGTGAGCAGCTCGAAGAAACCCGCAAGCTTTCTGAGGGCCGCATTGAAGTTGAAGTGGTTGACGTCACCGACCAAAAGGCTTGCCAGCGCTGGATTCAAACTAGCTGCGAAAAAGTCACCCCATGGGGGCTCGTGACGGCCGCAGGAACTTATGGTGCGATTGGCCCCTTTGTGCAAAATTCCTGGGCTGAATGGACTGCGGGAATTGAAGTCAATCTTATGGCTCCCCTATTTGCCGCGAAAACTTTCAGTGCGATTTTATTGGAGCGTAAATTGACCGGCCGCCTAATCTTTTTATCGGGCGGTGGCGCGACCAAACCGCTGCCCAATTTGACCAATTATTGCGCCGCCAAGGCCGCCATTGTCAGGGTCGCCGAAACGTTAGCTCTGGAACTTCAGCCCTTCAAAATCACGGTGAACAGCCTAGCCCCAGGTGCCATCGCCACAGAACTAACTCGCAAAGTGCTCGAAGCAGGCCCACAAGCCGCCGGTGATGAATTCTATCGCCAGACCAAAAAGCAATTCGATGAAGGCGGGCAAAGCCCTGAGCATGCTGCCAACCTAACGGCCTACTTACTTTCAGATAAAGGCGCAGAAATTACGGGAAAACTCATTTCTGCAATTTGGGATCCTTGGGAGACGTTGCACGCTCGCAAGGAGATCACCGGTAGCAAAGATGATCTCACCTTGCGCAGGACAGTACCGGCCAATTTCCAGCGTTAAGCCCGCGCCTGGGTGGTCGACTCCCATTTTGTTTCTGAAATCTTCAGCGCCGGGTGTGAAACCAAAAGGTGCCATACTACTGCGGCAAGGCCTTCTGTATGCGGCGTCACGTGATCCGCATATTTTGGCGGAATCACCACGCAGGCATTGGCCACTTCTTTAGTAAAGCCACCAGCTCTGCCGACAATTCCAAAAATCGCCGCGTTTCGCTCTTTAGCGAGCTCCAGGGCACGTACTAAATTGACCGAAACCTTTTTCACGCTGTCGCCGCCGCCAACCGAAAAAATCAGCAGGCCGTCCTCAGCGCGCAGGCGCGAACCTTTGAGCCAGGCCGCAAAACAGCCGTCCCAACCCTCGTCATTGATACGAGCGGTAAGCTCTGAAACATTATCCGTCGGCGCATAGGCCTCGAATCCACAAATCTTACGGAAGTCATTGACCGCGTGGCTAGCGTGGCCAGCCGAGCCGCCAACGCCTAAAATAAACAAGCGCCCGCCGCGCTCGCGGACTTGGGCCATACCAGCGGCCATGCGATCGATTTCAGCAGCATCTATTTTTTGTAGGATATCAATTGTTTCACTTAAGAAGCGGCTCGAAAAAGACATACTCAAACACTCCCCAATTGCAGATGGTTTTGCTTGGCCAAGGTCTTAACAAATTCAGCTAAGTTAAGCACGTGAAAATCAGGCGAGATATTCCGTCCGCGCAGCGTATGGCAGACATCACAACGCTGGCTACCGATAAACACCGTCCGCATACCAGCGGCGATACCCGCCTCGACGTCAGTGACCCCGTCACCTACCATATAAGAGCTAGCCGCCTTAAAAGGTCCGCTCGCTAATGCCTCCAGCAGTAATCCCGGTTGGGGCTTACGACAGCTACACTTGTCCTCGGCGCGATGAAAGCAAATATGCGAGCCAGAGATCTCACCGCCCGCCTCATGAATCAGGCGCACAACTCGGGCATGGGCTTTTTGTAAATTCTCGAGTGTGGTTTTGCCCTTGGCTGCAGATGGCTGATTGGTGCAAATCGCCACCGTGAAACCCCAACGATTGAGCTGGGCCACAGCCTGACCGGCACCCTCCACCAATTGCACTTGATCTGCATTTAGAGGACTGTCGATCGTACCATGCTCTGGATCTATAACCATTTGATTGAGAACGCCGTCTCTATCCAAAATAATTAAAGAACTCAGAGCGTAAACTCCGAGCGTTTAGCATCGTCATAGAACATTTTGACTGTCTCGAGCGAAAACACGCCGAGGTCTTTGCCAATACCAGAGACCTTGTCCAATATGCTTTGCGTGCAAGTGATAATGTGACAACCGCAACGTTCCGCCTGCACTACATTGAGGAGTTCACGCGGCGAGGCCCATAACACCTTGGCCTTAGGCATATCGCGATAGAGCTCAACGGTTTTGCGCATAATGGGCTCGGGATCAACACCTGTATCAGCGATACGCCCTGCAAATACGCTGACAATGACGTCGTCCTTGGCGGTCATCACTTGGTGCAAACCTTGAATTTGCTCCCAGGTGAAAATGGCGGTGACGTTCAATTTCATGCCCTTCGCCAAAAGCTCCTTGATCAAGGGTAGCGAGGACTCACCTTTGGTATTTGTAATCGGAATCTTAACATTTGCATTGGGCCCAAGATCTGCCAAAATCAGCGCCTGGCGCTTCATTTCGGGAAACTCATCAGAAAAAACCTCAAACGAAATCGGCAGGTCGGGAATTGCAGCAAGAGCCTGGCGTGCAAAATCACGGTAGTCGCGAATTCCCGCTTTCGCCATCAAAGTCGGATTGGTGGTAAAGCCTTTGACCATCCCCTGGTTATGAGCGGCTTTCATTTCTTTTAGATCTGCACCGTCAGCATAAATGTGAATTTTCAAATTCATTGGCTCTCCAGTTTTTCGGTTATCAGCGACTTAAGCATGGAACCCAACTCATGGTCAATTTCTCCATCAAGCACCTGGCGAAACTCAGACAATCCACTGGGGGATCCGATTTCATAAAATCGCTCGCCGACTTCAAGGCCGTGCATCTTGCCAGCCAGTGATAAAGACCGCATGGCGTCGGCCAAATCCCATACCGGTAATTCCGGAGACGCCATCTTGAACGCCTCGGTCTGCCAATAGGTCACGCCATAATCGACATACTCAAATCTTTCACGCGCTTGCACGACTGGATCTTTTGAGTAGTGCGGAACCCATGGGCTTTTAAAGCTGCAGTTAGATCGCTCAAACTGTCCCTTGTTGTGGAGCACGGTCATCATGGCCTTCGACTGCAAGTTCACAGCCGTTTGCCAGACTTGGCCATAATCGATTGGCATAAATGAGTCGCCGTAGACCACCAAAAAGGCCTCACCAATCGAGCCACTCCGCAACGCCAAATCCACGGCGCCGCCAGTTCCCAAGCGTTGTGACCCTTCTAGAATCCAATCGATGTGAAGACCGGGGACCTTTAGCTTTTGCAGATGCTCCACCGCCATTTCGCCAAGGTAGCCAAGAACAAAGGTGACCCTCTGAACTCCCTTATTGGCCATAAACATAAGCTGGTAGTCGATAAATGGGCGTCCCGCGCAAGGAACCAAGCATTTGGGAATGGATTGGGTCAGGGGATACAATCTAGTGGCCATTCCACCGGCCAATACTATCGCGTGAATCACAGGCTCAGCAGATATCATAATGTTGATTCGACCGATCCAAAAAAGCGCGGGAGCTCGTGACTCACTGGGTCAATTGTATTGCATTTCGACTCACCTGGTTGCTTTGGACCCCGGTCGATTTTTCAATTTGTTCAACAACCGATTTTCCAGTGGGCCCCTTGAAGCAGATCTTGGGTTCATAGCGATCAAGGTCCGCACGATCCTTGTCGAATGGAAAACCCTGTCTAATGCCATAGAATAAATTTCGCACCTGCACAATATTGTAGCCATGCACATTTTCTTGGATCAAGCGCGTGAGAGGGGCCCAGTCTCTAACAACTTCCACGCGGGCCTGACGCGGAAATTCCTTCTTGATCTTCTTATCCGTAGTGAGAACGCGAAAATTAATTTGATCAAGATCTGAGCTGCGATAGATCTTCGGTGGACTAACTATGGCACGGATTGCACGATAACTTCGTCGGGGAATCGAGCGTAACGTTAAAGGCTGAGCAGGTGCAGGCACAGGCGGATCAAAAATTCCGTAGAATTCTTGATTACGACGAATGACAACCAATGGCTCCCGTCGAACAGCCGTTTCTTGAGGCAAAATACAATTTACTCGAATGGGGGGCTCAGCCGCCGGTTTGCCCTTCTCCTTCATGGTAATCTGCGTACCAGTCGTCGAGGACTCAACGTCAATGTGAACGCCCCAATCAGCTGCGTTGGTTCCGGTTTCAACAATCTTGTCAATCACTCGCGCGGCAAATGGTCCAACATCATAGCCCGCCGCCTTCATCCCTTCGACCACCTTGATCAAACGTTCAAGTCGAACCTTACCATCGATATAGGGCTCCTCGCTGTGCCAAAACTCGTCTGGAATATAGCGCGGAAACCGTTTAAAAATTTGCTCTTTGGTCGCGTTGTGAAATTTGATTCCAAATTTTTCCGGCTTTTCCCAATAAACTGAACCAACTACCAGCATCAGCGTATTGATATTGGCGACACGGCCTACCCATGGTTTGCATTTCGCCTTGAGATCAATTGTTTCCAGTATGTCTTGGTCGGTCTCACCGGGAATTCCCAATACCGTGTTAACCTCAGTATAGATTCCCGCCTCGGTACAATCGCGCAAATTCTGCTCGATCATTGGGACAGTGTATCCCTTCATTTGTAATTTCAGTGTGTTTGCGGACCATGCATCGACGCCAAAACGAAGTGCCGAAAAGCCTCCCGCCGCCAACGCATCATAGAATTTACGGTCGCTATGCCGGCTGACCCGCAACTGTCCGGTCAGCTTGATCTTAAGTTTGCGACGCTGAATCTCTTCGCAGATGGCCAAGAGCAGGTCCGGGCGGCCATTGAGATCACTCTCATTAAACATAAACAAATCGCAGCCATTATCGTGCAAATATTCAAACTCGTCGACCACCAGTTTCGGATCTCGTGCTCGCCAATAGAAGCGCTCGGCGCAAAAGGTGCACTTCGACCAACGGCAGCCTCGCGTCGCAATAATCGGGGTCAACTGGTAATGGTTATGATTTACATATAATTTTAAGTCGGTCCAATCGTACCGAGCCATGGCCAAGTCATCGAGCTGCATCGGCATAACTTCTTTGTCTACGAAAGTCCAACCGGGCGTATCGTTGACTGACATGACGCCGGGAAGGTCCCTAGGCTTTTCACCGCGCGCCAGTTTTTCGACCAACCCACCAATCGTGGTGTCGGCCTCGCCAATGCACATGTAGTCGGCAAGGGGAAAGGCATTCAGTCCAATGGTCGATTGATAGCAGCTGTAGCCACCGGCCAAAACAATAATTTCCGGGGCCGCCAACCTCACGCGTCTCACGACCTCTTCGGTAAACAAATGATTGCACCCCTGAACAGACACACCCAAAATTTTAGGCTTCGCAGCAATCAACTTCTCAACAATCTCTTCAAGTTCAGGATTAAAATATGCAATGACGTCTTTATCTTGCCAATCGTCATAATATTCGGCCAACCACGGGTCATCGCGCATGGGTTTCCCCTTGGGCGTAGTCAGAGGCTCCTTCGCATCAAGTAGGCGATAGGTGTGGTAACGATGATAGGTGATAATATCTAGATCAACGGTCTGAAATACAATGTCTGCGTTCTTAAGCGCATTGTACACGTAGGCCAGACCATTTGGCATTAAGCTCAAGTTGCGGGCAGGACAATCAATCAAGATCAGGTCTTGATTGGGCAGAAATTCAATCTCGGGAATTGTGTTCAGCGGATAAATGCAATCGGGATCAGAAAACCAGGCTCGACTTGGAATGACCTCTAAGTCGGTTTCAGTCAAAACTTCCGCGCCAAACTGTTCGAGAGCGGGGGGAATCTTTCTAGCCAAATAATTGCGTTTAACGGTTAGCGTTTGACCGTGAAATACGGCGCGAACGTCCTGCGGAATCTCGCTCACCGAAACCACTGGCTTCCCTGCGAGTTCACGACCGATAAGCTTTGGGTCATCTGATATTACGCAGGAAATATACGCTGTTAATCCCAGCTGCGGTTCAAGCAATGCTTTTGTGAGCTCACCGCAACCGGCTAACGCGAATCCTTTTTTGGACTTAATGAATCTGGCTATGGCAGCGAGAGCCCTTTGGTCCTCTTCTCCTCCGTCAAATGCAAAGCATCGATTGGGACTAAATAAAAGCTTAATGCCACGACAGTCTTTTTCTCGTGAATAGCTCGAACGCGAAATTGTAATTTTGGCTTCTTGGCTCATTGTCCATCCCCGGTTTCAAATAACTTACAGATGATCTTGTAGCGATTCAACAGATGCCCTCTTAAGGGTCTGAAATTCGCCCTGTGACAGAAGCTGACTCGGAGCCGTGGCCACAAACGGAGCCACCTCCGATGTCTCCTGATTATAGTATAGGCTACCCCCCGTATCTAAGCACAAAAGGTCTCCGCCGGCCTCACGCAGAAGTAGGTCTGCCGCTGCAACATTCCACTCCCTTGACCCACCCTTGCAGTAATAGATGTCAGCCTGATTTTCGATCAAAGCAGAAAATTTGGTTGATGAGCCCATCGGGATATGGGCTTCAATGCCGATTGACTTGTAAATAGACGCATAGTCAAAGCCCGAAGGACTCCGATTGATTAATCCCCGACTCTTGGGGCCCACGGCCTCTGGCAATTCGATGGTCGCAAGAGCTTGGCCTTCGCGCTCATGAAACGCACCAACAGCCTCCTCGGCCCAATACGTCACTTTCGAGCTGGGAACCAGCAAGCTTGAAAACACCGGCCGACTGCCCTCAATCAAGGCGATCGAAATACAGAACTCAGGAATGCGTGCATCGAATTCGCTTTTGCCATCCAGCGGATCAATTAACCAGTACTCCTCAATCGATTTTCGGGCCAAAAAATCAGGATACCTTTTTTCTGAAAGAACCGGAAGACTGCGCAGGGATGGCAACTTCTCGAGCAGAAAGTCGTGATTTGCCGCCCACGTATCGGTTGCCCGGCCTAATCCCATCTCAAGTTGCCGAAGACAATGGCCCTTGAGATGATTGAGAACCTGACGAAGATCATCTAAGTCAACAAAATCGGAATTAAATGAGTCCAAGACGCCTGCTTGAGTTAGTAAATAATTAGCCACATATGGCCTGACTATCACTTACTATGTTCACGTTTTCTGCGCAAGCGACGGCGGCGTCAAAAAAGCCGCCAAATCTATTTTAAGATCGACCCAATCGCCTTAATAAGCTGGGCCTTAGAAACCGCACTCTTATTGCCAATAATCTTCGTCTTTAGGCCGGCGAACACGTTGCCTACGAACGGCACTAGATCCGGCGGACATTCAGCCTTAATCAAACACGCTGTCAGGCAAAAGAAGGCATCGCCTGCGCCGGTTGCGTCCACCACCTGATCGGCGAATGCGGGTGAGGAGTGCTCGGTTTCAGCTCCTCCCGGAAAAACATAACTGCCATTCGAACCCAGCGTCATGGCCACCGAAGCGCCCATTGCCGCTAAGTCTTTCCGCGCCCGGCGACCGATGTCGATGGGGGCTGAATAGCGGTCGTGGTAGGCGATGCGGGCCTCTTTGGTGTCCATGCTCAGGTAATTAAAGCGTTTGTGTTTACGAAAGATATTAAACCCATAATTTGAGGAATTCGTCTGAACATTCAACGCAATAAAGGGGTTTTGGATATCTTGGGTCGCGTTGAGCACTGCGCCCTCGAACAAGCCATGCCCAAAGTCGGCCAAAACAACGCCATCTACACCTCGGCATAACTGCACCATGTTCTTCGAAAAATCCAACGCCGAATTCGCCGACCATTGGTCAGAACGCAAATCGGTGATCTCGAAAATCCGTTGGGCCTTGTCGACCGCAATGTAACGGGTCTTGCGCGGAGTGGGCACGCTCGGGATCGGATATTCGTGAAGCTTGATCCGCTCGTCCATCTTCTCTTTGAGGAGGTTGCGGAAGAAAGGTTCATTGCCGTGGGTGATGAGTAAATGAATTTCTTTACAAAAGTCAGCCAAGTGATTGGCGATCGCCAAAGCTCCGCCGGCGTAATTTTCTTCGTAAAGAAAACGCGCCGAAATAGACGGGCTTTTGCTCGAGATGTTCTCGGGCATACAAAAACGATACGTGTCGATAATCGGCTCACCCACCACTAAGATCTTTTGCTGACTGACCCTGTCCAAAACCTTACTGATAGCCGCCTCGCCTCCGAGCTCTTGCACGCGGGCGATCGTTTTTTGTTGGTCCTCGCTCCAGTTGATAAAAAAACGATTGATCAGGCTTGACGAGCTGAAGGTTTCGTCTTCGGTGAATTTGAGTTCGCCGCCATGGCGTTGGGCGGCCGCCTCTTCGGCGTAGATTCCCCCAGTCACATCTTTGCTTTTATCACGATAGTCCGGGCCCTTGACGTAGTAATGGGGCTGCAACGCCTCAATGCTCGGCACCGCGGTCGGATAATCGCTGATCGCCACGAAATCAATGTCTTGCAGTGCCGCAATCATGCTGGCACGAACTTTTGCGGTAAAATACGGGCGTCCAGGCCCCTTGTTGACAAATTGGTCGGCGGTGATGGTAACCACCAGAATGTCGCCGAATTGCTTAGCCGAATGGAAATAGGACAGATGCCCGGCATGCAGGACATCGTACACACCATGACATTGCACGATTTTCTTGCCGGGCAAGCGCTCACGCAAACCGCGTAGTTCCTCGAAAGTAAGGACTTTTTCTCGAGATTTAGATGTCGTTTCGGGAGTGTCCATTTGACCCTTCAGATGGCAAAAGAAAGACATCGCAGGCCTTGGTCGGGTTGTCAAGAATCCGTGCCGAAGGCCCCTAAATCTGCTAGGTTTTTAGGAAATGACCATGATTTTTTATTCCTTACAGGGACTTGGAAATTCAATCATCAACTTTCCGATCCTCAGTCGACTTCGCGCAAGCTATGCAGTCACCGTGGTTTGCTTTAACAATGGAAGCTCCAAATTCTTTAAAACCTTCCACGACCACGTAATTGGAGTGAATTCGCGTGCCGAGTTGGTGCAGGTGGCGCGCCGAATGAAGAGTGAGGCGAGCTTTACATGTTTTCCAACCTGGCGCCGGGAACTTGCGGCCAGCTTCTTCTGTCATGCCGATAAAAAATTTATCCTAAGGCCACATGATAATCCTTGGGCGCGTGGCCTGTGGCGGTTTCAAGAGACCGCCGAACCCGGTATTCACCACTTAGAAAATAATTTTAATTTACTAAAGCATGCGCTACCAGAGGAGAGGTTTACTCATCCCGTTCTTAAGCTGAATGTCGCCAATCTCGGTAATCTCCGCGTGTTGGGAATTCATCCGACCGCCAGTAGCCCCAGTAAATATTATCCCTTGGTCTTCTGGCAGGAATTGATTGGCGCAGTCGCCAAAGACTATGACCGGATTGAACTCTATTGTGGAACTTCGCCGACCGAAATTGAGTATTGCGAGAAAATCAAAGGCACGTCATCGCTCACAGTGCACGTTGGATTGGATTTTGCGACCTTGGCTTCGCATATTTCCTCTACCAGTTTATTTATTGGCAGCGACTCAGCCCTGTTGCATTTGGCGGCAATGATGGGCAAACGGTCTGTGGGCCTTTGGTCTTTCGCTAATTTTCGGGTGATTTATCCCTATGGCGGGCACGTCCAAGTCTTGCTTCCGACAGAAACTTTGGCGGCCAAGAGTTTTGAATATCCAAGCCAAGCACCGCCCTACCTACTGAGGGCCAGCGCGGCTCATGCCGTGCAGGTAATTAATAACCAAGTGCAGCCCAGCTTTACGATCTCACCCCGTTATACCGATCCGATTCAGTTCTATGCCTATTGATCGGGTCAAAGCCTCTCCACCTGCTCGGGAAAGCCAAAGCCGATGGAATCCGTCAGCGGCTCAAATAAATCCATCACGATGAGATCCCGCGAACGCAAAAACTCTTTCCATCTTTCGTCAATTTGCAAGTCATGCCCCTCTTCGCCGACGTAATCGGTGCGATTGTAGTAGAACAAGTGCAAATCTCTAAAAAGGTTGAGTCGCCGAGCTTCGGTCTCAAGTTCGCGCATAAAGCTCGAGCCAATAAAGAGCACGCGCTGGGGTTTGACGGCAGGGGGAGCAAAGCTTTGAGCCGCGCGATAGAGCTGCTCACGGGCCAGACCTGGAAAAAAAGCGTTCAAACAGCTAAACAAATCCTGCTCATCGTCGCTGGCCGGCCCGGCTTCGCGTGCGCTACAGGTAAAGCCGGCAAAGTGCCCGAGCATCTCGCACGAAGTCAGCTGATTCCAATGGCGGCCGCGATGAGGATAGGCCAGAGCACCGGTGGTCTTTGCGACTGAACCCATAACTTCGCCCGAATCGATCCATTCCAGATCCGTGGTTTTAAGCTTTTGAATAATATGCGACCACAAAGCCCGCGACGGTGTCGGCTCTTCGGGATGAAGCGTCCAGCGCCCAGGAATTTTGTCGGGGTAATAATTCACTTTGCTCGGCACCAAAACCAGCTTGAAGTCCACGCCCAGCGACTTGAGCTTACGACTTGCGGCCGCCAAATCGTCAATCTTCTTATCTATCGTTTTAAGATCAAATTCTTGACGCTCGCGAAACAGCAGTTCGTCGGGCGCCAGCAAGACGTCGTCCTTAGCAATAACCACGCAGTGATTGGCATTGAGATTGGTCTCGCGAAGAAAATAATTGAGCGTGTTGTCGACCTTTACCAAAAGACGATAAAAACCGAAGTGCACGGCAAAATCTTTTTCAATCGCGTCTTGCAGTGCTCCACTCGCCGCAGCCCTCAAACTAAACCGAGGGCGCGGAGGATCTTCGACAGCACCGTGCAACTTGAAAAATCCGGCCATCGGCAAGAGTGGTAGCATCAAGAATATAATAATCTTCGCGCGCATCATCAAAACCGAAAGTAAATAAAAGGGTTGTAACTAGAGTTTGCCAAAGTCGCGAGCGACAGCACAAAGACACAAGTCGCAAACGCCCAACGCGGAATCTGCGAAACGCGCAATAGCCGATAAAGCTTCGGCTCAATTGCCAAAATCACCATCCCAATCAGTATCATGGCGGCGCATCGATAAGGCAGGAGTTGCGCAGGAACAAACTTCGTGACCGGCGGATTTCCGAACGCGCCCGTCATGGCTTTTAAAAATAACACGGCCTGCGTGAGATCTGCAGCCCTAAAAAACACCCACCCTACGATTACCAGAAAAGCTGTGGGCAGTAAACGCCAACTCGTTAAGGGCTTTTCGCCCGCATGAGTGCCAATTCCCAAGAATCTCTCGATCACAATCAGCACACCGTAATACACGCCCCACACCAAAAAATTCCACGAGGCTCCATGCCAAAAGCCCGAAACTGCGAACACGATCAGAATATTCAAGTAAGTCCGCGCCCC